>JAAHTH010000040.1_pt2 | contig 56392 bp, 53 predicted proteins | sample 6116091 | NCBI WGS metagenome assembly JAAHTH01 (sample SAMN13939990, study PRJNA603662) | sponge metagenome | isolation source: marine sponge | host: Mycale hentscheli | place: New Zealand | collected 2006 | reverse complement strand
CTAGATGATAGCCTAGATGATAGCCTAGATGATAGCCCAGTAGATCCTGAGGCGCTTAAGCGCCGCCTCTTAAAATTAGCTTCCGAGTAATAATTCATATTGCAAATGATCACGCCATAAGTTAATCAGGGGGGGTAATGCTGCTAACTATCGTCCTTACTATTTCACTTTTATTTCCAGCTTTTACTGGCGCCTCCTTTTCAAATCCGCAAATTTTTGATGGTTTTCCTTATTCAGGCAAGCCATTTCACGCCGCCGTAACTGTTGCGGTTGCCCGCCTACCAGCAGACAAAAGGTTGAAAAGGTCACGCATAGTATTACTGCCAGAACGTGTAGACATGGAAGGCTTCGACAACGCGAGGGGAATGGCTTACAAATACGCGACGCAATCCAGTGCAGCAGACCTCGTATTTATCGTCCCTGGATTCGGTGCTAGTGGTACAGAAGCTGTCGTGGAACTACTCGCAAACATTTTCTACAAGGCCGGCTATAACGTCGCAACTCTTCCTAGCCCTCTATCCTTTAGCTTTACTCGTCATGTCAGTAAGTCCGCTACCATAGGAAACTTCACCATTGATGCAACCGAACTCTTTGGTGCAGCCAAGGCAATTAAGAGTGCACTTATTTCGAAGGGGGCAAGAGTTCGAAATATTCGTTTTATGGGCTATTCCTACGGAGGGCTTACGGTGGCTCATATGCATCGCTTGAATACGGATGGCAGCCTTATGGGCAATGTAGCGCGATACACGGCTGTTAATTCACCTATTGATATGAACTATGCCATGGACACACTCCAGTCCTATACCGAGATCATTGCCACACAGCCACCAAAATATTGGTCCCGCGTATACTCTTACGCCTTCGGTAAGTTTTATGAGAAGCTCCTTCAGCACGACCTTGACTCTGACTATTACAATGATTTGAATGGGGTGGAACGGCTAAAAGAAAGCAATATAAAATTCTTGATACAATACGGTTTCCGCGATTCTTTGAAGTGGCTTATCTTCGCTACTAACCAAATCAATCGTCTTGGGCTAATCCCGAGAGCAACCTATTGGCGCAGGAATCCGGCGTATATCGCGGCATCCAAGTGGACATTCAGTGACTATGTCGAAAAGCTCTTACCACTAGCCTTTCCGAACGACGCACGGAACCCGCGAATACTTCTTGCTAACCAAGGGCTGCTCCAAGCCCTCGACAACATCGACAACTCTGATTTTACAGCCTTGCATGCAAAAAATGATTTTCTTGTGACCGAAGGAGATCTTGCAGCTCTTAGGGCGATTCTAGAGCGCAGCGGAGGATCCATGGTCTTATTCGATGATAGTGGACATATGGGAGCATTTTGGTGGCCCGCCTGGCAAGCTGAACTTGTAAGAGAGACTACACGCTAGTGTAACTCGACTAATCACTACCGGTAATTCTTTCAAAGGCAAGGGAAGTTCCTAACCTTCTTTTTGCCCTATACGAAGCTTTTTGTCACAATGAAAGCATTAAGAAAGCCTAGGAAGGGCGATGCGGTTCGGCCATAGGATTTGGCCGGGCCTTATTTCTTTGAGCTCTTTGGACTCTTTGGAAGGTGGCTGCAGCTTAAATTCCTTAAGCTAAAAAAGCTTTTTACGACGAGAAGAGCTTAATATGCTTAGACCCTCTCTATATTTTGCGACCGTTCGGCGGGCAATATTTATATTCTGCTCCTTTAACAGCTGCACTAACCTCTGATCCGAAAATGGGCGCTTCGGGTCCTCCTTAGAAATCAGCTCTTTAATCTTTTGTTTCACAGACTCCGAGGACACGTCTCCGGCACCTGCAATCCCTGCAATACCACTATTAAAGAAATACTTTAGCTCAAAAGTGCCAACCGGTGTATGGGCGTATTTATTCGTCGTGACCCTGGATATAGTCGATTCATGCACACCAATATCATTAGCCACTTCCCGCAATACGAGTGGCTTTAAGGCATGTACACCTTGCTCAAAAAACTCCCGCTGGTATTTTACAATCGACTCCATCACACGAAAGATCGTCTTTTGGCGGTTATGAATCGACTTGATCAACCAAACTGCATTTCTTAGCTTTTCTTGTACATACTCTTTCGAGTTAACCCCTTTTTGCTTCGCTTCCGCGCGAGCCTGATGCAGAACTCGCTTATAGTACGATGAAACTCGAAGCCTCGGCATACCTTCTTCGTTCAACACAATGGAATAGTCGTCGCCGACCTTATATACGTAAATGTCTGGCGTAATATATTGCGTATCCGACATCGAAGCGTATTCTTTGCCTGGTTTTGGATTTAGCTCAAGCATCTGCTTTGTAACCGCATAGACCTCATCTAAAGAACGGCTCGTCGCCTTCGTGATTGCTTGATAATTACGGTTTTCTAAATCGACCAGGTGATGCGAAATAATCTCTATCAATAATTCTAGATTCTCGATCGACTCATGATCCTCTTTAGAACGTACTTCAAGTTGTGCAAGCAAGCATTCTTTTAAATCTCGCGCACAAACCCCTCCTGGATCCATTCTCTGCATCATCTTAAGAACTTCTTCTGCGTCCTCTAAATCGAATCCAATTTCCTTAACGATATCTTCCAAAGAGCCCGTAAAATAGCCATCTTCATTTAAATTGCCTAAAATGTGATCCGCCAACTCTCGCTCGTCCCCAGTCATATTAGACATGGACACTTGCCACTCTAAATGCGTTACTAAATCGGTGGAGTTGGAGACCATATTTTCAAAATTTGGCAACTCATCTGGAACTTCCCTAGTATTGGGCACCGGAGATGCAGATGTAAAACTCTCCACATATTCTTCCCAGTCAAATTCTGTTTTTCCTTCTACGATTTTATCGTCGCCAGAAGGTTGCATGGCTTCAGCGGCCGTCATGCCCTCGGCTTCTCGGTTTTCTAAGTTGGTAGTATCCGCTTCAGTTTGCGTAGAGGAAGACTCCACCTCTTCGAGCATAGGATTTTCGATTAACTCCGTATTGATCATTTCCTGCATCTCTTGGCGGCTCAACTGCAATAGTTTAATCGCCTGCTGCAGCTGCGGCGTCATCACCAAACGCTGGCTTAGCTTTAAACTTTGCTTAATCTCAAACGCCATAGAAACCTTATAATTCGAAGTTTTTCCCTAAATAATTATCTCGCGCTTTGGCACTCTTAGCAATGTCCGCTGGCAATCCTTTCTCCTCAATATTTCCGGATATAAGGATATAGGCATAATCACAAATCTTTAATGTTTCCCTTACGTTATGATCAGTAATCAGGACCCCCACCCCTCGATCTCGTAAAATTGAAATTAATCCTTGAATATCGCCGACAGCTATGGGGTCAATACCGGCAAAAGGTTCGTCGAGTAAGAGGAAGTCAGGCTTCAGCGCAAGAGCCCGTGCAATTTCCACTCGCCGACGTTCTCCCCCGGAAAGCAAAGCCCCGTAGGAGGACGATACGCGGGAGAGTGAGAACTCCTCTAGGAGCTCTTCTGCGCGTTGACGACAAACCTGTGGGGAAAACTCCTGAGCCTCGAGTACGGAGTAGATATTGTCATATACCGTGAGTTTACGAAAAACAGACGCTTCTTGCGGTAAATATCCAACCCCGAGTCTAGCCCTCTCATACATTGCTTTTCCGGTAATATCCTGATCCTCTAACTGGACGGAACCTTCATCTGGATTAAGTAAGCCAACTACCATATAGAAGCTCGTCGTCTTTCCAGCACCATTTGGGCCTAATAGTCCCACCACTTTTCCCTGCGGGACTTCAAAGCTCACTCCTCGAACTGCAACATGATTCTTAAAGGATTTCTTTAAGCCCGTGGCACGTAGTATCTTCACTTTGGTTTCAGTCATCGTAATATCCTCAGTATTTTTCGTGCTCAAAAATCACTCATCTAGAATGAGCTCTTTATCTGATTCACTCAGACCACTCTGTCCATATTTGGGAATACTTTTTCCATGTTTGGGAACATCCTTGGAGTCAGTCACGTCTGTGCCATTTCGAAATGCTGCGTTCGCTGATGTTACTTCCACGACACCTGAGGTACGATACAGAGTAAGCTTATCTCCGGTAATCGTATCTTTGCCATCATATATTGACGGAAATCCAGTCAGCACAACCGTGTCTGAGTCCGCAAAAAATTCTGCTAATTGGGAACGAGAGTAGCGATTATCCGTCTGCCGAATCACTACATTGCGAATCGCTTGCATATAATTTAAGCGATCATCTGTTTCTGGATTACGAAAATAATAGATGCTCGCCTCATCACTTGTTACTGTCATGTCCTTTTGAGCAATAAGCACATTCTTCTCAAAAATAATTTTATTTTCTTCTCGGTTTAGGTGGGAACGCTCCCCACGAATACGAGTATCACCATACCGAATATCCTTATACTTGGCTTTGGCGTTACCATTAAAATAAAGTATATTGGAATCCAAAGAAGCATTTGCAGAATCGCCTCGAATCCAAACTCCCTCATTTTCCGATTCGCCTTCAACGGGTACTTTAGACTCAAAAATTCGTTTAACTGCATCAAAAGTGGCTATATCGGTTTTCATTTTGAATCCATCTGGACTAACACTACGAACATCACCTTCCACTAAAAGCTTCTGTTCCTTCATGCTATAGGTCCCTGTATTTCCGAGAAGTCGCGTTTTCTGCCCTTTCCCATTGAAAAAGTAGGCATCAATCTCTTGCCCATAAAGCACTTTTTGCTTCATATGAAAGGTCGCACTTTTGGCAAATAACTCCATAGACTGACGAGAGTTTTTGACGGAAACATAACGCAACTTACGCACAACATAGTCAGGAACATCCATGAAAGCCTCATCGCTACCTTGCCGAACTATGCCCTGATCGAGTTCCACAGGCCACAAAAACCAAATTGAAATAACAACTAAAATCGCAGAAATATAGCGAATGACTCTAAAGAGGGTAAGTCCTAGCGTATATCTCTTTATATTCATTATAGGTCTTTCCATCATGAGCGTAGCGAATCATATCCGCAATCTCGCGAACCGCGCCGGCTCCACCTGGCTCCCTCGTGATATAGTCTACCACTGATTTTACCTCGTAGACAGCATGAGGAACCGTTGCGGCAAAACCAACTTTCTCCAGAACTGGAATATCAAATAGTTCGTCTCCGACAAAAGCGACTTGCTCATCACTAACTTTTTCGATCTCTTTAATGCGATTATAAGGAGCAACTTTGTTTTCATTGCCCAAATAAACATGAGGAATGTTTAAAATTTCTGCACGTTCCCGCACCGATTTGGAGTCACCACCAGAAATGATTCCGAGTACTAATCCAGCCTTCATTAATAGCTTTAACCCATAGCCATCTTTAACAGAAAAGGTACGTGTCCAGCCTGTGCCTTTAATATAGGTAACCGTACCGTCGGTCATTACACCGTCTACATCCAAGGCGAGAACCTTAATTTCAGCTAGCTTGGTATACATTTCTGCAGAAATCATTGCAACTCCTCTTCAATCGCTGCCTCTCCAGTCGTCGCCTCTCTAATTGCCTTGAGTGGCCGAAGTAAAGTTGCAGCATCTGCTAGAGACAAACAAGATGGCCCATCACATTTCGCTTTATCCGGATCGGGGTGGAATTCAAGAAAGACCCCGTCTGCTCCAGCAGCCACTGCTGCTTTTGCCAACACCGGCACTCCGGATCGACGACCTGCAGTAGCTGAGTTTTCACCAGCGTTTCCTTTCCCTATACCCGGTAATTGCACTGCATGTGTAGCGTCTATCGTTACCGGCACACCCAAATCACGCATTTCTTTGAAACCAAGAAAATCGACGACTAGATTATTATAGCCAAAACTTGTGCCTCGCTCGCAGAGCATGACAAGATTTTTTCCAGCGGATACTTCTTTGACTTTATCGACGATATTTTTGCAATCCCAGGGCGCAAGAAACTGCCCCTTCTTGATATGCAAAAGCCCTTTTTGCTCTAATACAGCTTCCGTCGCCGCTACGATCAAATCCGTTTGTCGACAAAGAAAAGCTGGAATCTGAACGATCTCCGCCACAGCGGCCGCTCGTTCTGCCTGTTCCGGTTCATGGATATCCGTAATGACCGGTAAATCTAATTCCGATTTCACTTTCTCCAAAATAGCTAAGCCCTTATCAATACCAGGGCCACGAAAAGACTCAATCGAGGACCGGTTCGCTTTATCAAAACTTGCTTTAAAGACATAGCTAAAACCAAGCTCTTGGGAAATACTTTTAAGCTCGGCGGCGACCTCCAAAGCAAGTGATTCGTCCTCCAAAACATTCAAGCCCATAATTGCCAATAAAGGAAAATTGTTTCCGATTGAAATGGAGCGAGTCTCTAGCGTCAAGATCGACATCTTATTTCGCTCCCTTGCGATACTCTAGTGCCGCCCCCACAAAAGATTTAAAGAGTGGATGCGGAGCTAAGGGCTTGGACTTAAATTCCGGATGGAACTGACAAGCCATAAAATATGGATGTTCTTTGAGTTCAATCATCTCCACCAGGTCTTTTCCGTTGGCGGAGACCCGTTCTTCGCGGCAAAAACCGGAGAGCACTAAGCCATGTGCTGCAAGCTCGTTGCGAAATTTATTCGAAACTTCAAATCGATGTCGGTGGCGCTCGCGAATCATCTTTTTGTTATAGGCAGAAAAGGCTTTCGTGCCTTCGACAATATTGCAATCATAGCTACCTAAGCGCATAGTGCCACCCATACCTTTAATATTTTTTTGTTTATCCATGATATCAACCACTAGATGACCTGAAGATTCTGAAAACTCTGCAGAACTTGCATCCTGCCAGTTCACAACATTGCGTGCATATTCCACAACCGCAATTTGCATTCCTAGACAAATACCGAAATAAGGGCGTCTCTTCTCACGAGCATATTTTGCCGCTGCAATTTTGCCTTCAATACCGCGCTCTCCAAAACCACCAGGGATTAAAATTCCATCCATGCCATCTAGAGCATCACTTACGGCGGAATCACTATGCTCTAAATTTTCTGCATCAATATGCTCAATATTCACTCGTGTATCGTGAAAAATTCCCCCATGCACTAAGGCTTCATTCAAACTCTTATATGATTCCTTAAGATCTACATATTTCCCAACTATACCAATATGCAACTCATACTTCGGTTGTTTAATTTTATTGACCATCTTAGACCAGGCGCTCATATTAGGCTTAGACGTCCACATATTTAAACGTTCAACGATTTTTTCGTCGAGGCCTTCTTTTTGTAAACATATTGGCACTTCATAAATGCTTCTTACATCCACGGCAGAAAATACTTCGTCCTTCTGCAGGTTACAGAAAAGACCAATCTTGCTCTTAATTTCGTCATCCAATGCTTGCTTGGATCGACATAGTAAAATATCCACATCGATACCGTCTGAACGGAGTGCTCTCACAGAGTGTTGCGTTGGCTTTGTCTTTAATTCGCCCGCAACTTCGATATAAGGAACAAGAGTCAAATGCACATACAAGACGTTCTCACGGCCTAAGTCGTAGCGCATTTGACGAATGGCCTCGATAAAAGGCAAAGACTCAATATCACCAACTGTACCTCCAACTTCCACAATCGCCACGTCCGCACCCTCAGCTGCCGATTTAATATGCGCTTTGATCTGATCCGTAACATGCGGAATCACTTGGACGGTTTGCCCTAAGTACTTTCCTTCCCTCTCGTTGGAGATCACACGGTCATAGATCTGACCCGTTGTAAAATTGTTTTTACGAGACAGGTTTACATTCGTAAATCGCTCATAGTGACCAAGATCAAGGTCTGTTTCTGCACCATCCTCTAGTACAAATACTTCTCCATGTTGTGTTGGGTTCATCGTACCTGGATCAACGTTAATATAGGGGTCCATCTTAATTAAGGTTACTGTGATTCCACGACTTTCCAACAAAGTACCGATCGACGCTGCAGCTAACCCCTTCCCCAAGGAAGAAATTACTCCGCCCGTAACAAAAATATATTTTTGTTGCCTAGCCATGATTAACCCTCATCTTAGTAGTGCTCTTTAGCAAATTGCTTTGCCCGCTCCAATTCTTCTGGGGTGTTAATACCAAAAGCTTCACTCGCCACACGCGCCACATGAACTGGCTCCCCATATTGCAGGACTCGAAGTTGTTCTAGGGATTCAGTGGTTTCCAGAAAGCTTGGCTTTAGCGAAACAAATTTTAGCAAAAATTCTCGATCGTAGGAATACAAACCTAAGTGCCTACCGACGTTTGCTGCGCGCAACAAGTTTTCTTCCTTAGACGCGCCAGTCAATCCTTCATTCCGTAAATAGGGGATGGCCGCACGTGAAAAGTATAAAGCCACACCGTTATCATCGTAGACACACTTCACCTGAGCTGGATCTCTAAATTCCGCTACGGAATGGAAATCCGTTACACAGGTACCCATGCGAGTCTTGCCCGACAAGACAAGCTGGGCAGCCATAGCAATGGCCTGTGGCTCCATAAAAGGTTCATCCCCTTGCAAATTAACAATTACTTTCTCGTCGATCTTAGCTACCACTCGAGCGACCCGGTCAGTGCCAGATGGACAATCTTCCGTAACCAACTCTGCCTCATAGCCACCCTCACGCACGACTTGCGCAATCTCTTCTGAGTCAGTGGCTACAATAATTCGGCCAATACCTTCAGCCTCGCGTGCACGATCACAGACATGCAACACCATAGGGCGATTGTTGAAGGCAATTAGGGCTTTGTTTGGTAAACGAGTTGATCCGAGACGTGCCGGTATGACGGCAGCAGCAGTTTGCATCCGAATACTGTACCCGTTTTTTTTGCACAATTCAACCGCGATAATTGATGAAAGGCAAAACCAATAGACGATGCAAATAAAGCCATCGCGATTCGCGAAATTCTTGCATCCCTATTTGCATATCTGTATGTCCATCCCTTGGTTGCGCTCTATAAGTACCAAAGATGCGATCCCACCAGGGCATATTAAAGCCAAAATTGGAATTGCTTTCATCTATATGCACGGAGTGATGCACTCGGTGCATATCAGGTGTCACGACAAAAAGTCGCAATATGCAATCAAGTCCCTGTGGCAGCCTAATATTCCCGTGATTAAACATTGCCGTGCCATTTAGCAAGACTTCAAAAATCAAAATAGCTAATGGGCCAATCCCCAATACGTAAATAACAGAAAGCTTAATACTAAAAGATAGGAGTATTTCTATTGGATGGAATCGAATTCCAGTGGTGACATCAAAATCAGTATCTGCATGATGCATGCGATGTAAGCGCCAAAACAACGGCACATGATGGAACATCACATGTTGCAAATAAATCGCCATATCTAAGAGTAAAATAGCTAGGATCGTAGCTAGAACATACGGGATAGAAAGTGTATTGAATAGCCCCCAAGAATTTTCTTCCACTATCCTGGCAAATTCAAGCGCCGAAGCTGTCATCAACAGTCGCAGCAAAAAGGTGCTAATTGCAGATATGCCTATATTACTCGTCCAACGCACCAATTTTGATTGTGTCAAATTTCGTCGAGGAGCCAAGCATTCCCAGGCAGCTACTATAAGCAAAATACCTATAAAAAGGCTCAGGCGAAAAGTACTTTCAATGGCCTGGAGTTCATCAATACTCACGCGTTAGTAACCCATACACTTTAAAACGTTGTTCGTGGCCCAAGAGGCATATTTGTCGCGTCAACTGTAGTCTCCCAACGACCCTTCCACTCTTTGAGGCGAATTTGTGGTTTCCGATCTGGTGCGGTCTGCTCGATGAGAGCATAGGTCAAGAAATACTGCAGCCCGAAATCACCAACGTCAAGCGAAGTGAACTCATTCCAGGAACCAATATTAAAATATTCCTTACCCCCACTCCACTGTTTGTATTTCAAAACATGCGTGTGGCCAAAGATTACAGTATGGAGCTGCGGGTTCCGACGCATCACGCTCCAAGCCGCACGCAAGAGAGAAGAATAAAAAGTTATGCTTTTCAAGCGCGACCAAGTTAGGCGAAAGTCGAGCATTGGGTGGCGGTCTTGCAAGAGCGCTAAGCGTAAGAAACTCATCGCCATATAGATACCCCCGCGAATCGCAAATATCGAATCATGAATTAATACCCAACGCATATAGCTTGTAAACGGCTTCACTTTATCGACAAAAGGCCTCTCTTTTTTCAAGCGCGGCAGATATGCCGCAACAAAGTAGGAGGCCCAGGGTAAATTCAGGATCGGCTCTGGATAGGAAGGATCTTCAATCAAATAATTCTTCAAGTCACAACGATTAATAGACTCATACATATGTCCATGCTCAATGCGAATGCCAGCAAAATCATAGTGAGAATCATAGAAGCGCAGGTCAGGGCCAATGCAATCAATCAGAATCCGTCTAGCTGAGCGAAACAAGAGCGCTTGGTCATGATTGCCAATCACATAAGCAATGGAGTGATTCGATTTTGTGGCGAAGGCCTGAAGCGCATCAAAAACTTCTGGGTGCCCGGTAATTATTGCACGTACCATATAGGCCGTCATCTTCTCAGTGATCATATAGCTATGGGCGCCGAGATAGTCGGTTTGCAAGAGGTTTAGGAAGTCGCCATTTATGATCAATTCCACATCGGCTTCTGCGTAATCTCCTGAAGAATAGTACTCCAAGAATTCTACGAACTTCACATCAAAGTGAAAATCTTCCAAAATATTTGGTGTACCGTCTTTAAGAAAGCGTCCCTTGCCAATGTGAAAATCACTAACAACGACTTTCGTTTTTTTATCTTTTGGTTTCTGTGAAAATTCCTTCGAGGGTTTCTCAGCAATCATGGCGCTACCCCTGCAATTCGTTGAGTGCGGATACTACTCTATTGCGCTCTCCATCCTTTACTTTGTATAGCGCTTCATCGGCCGCATTGAGAATCTCATCACGGGTCGTAGCATGGTCTGGATAGGAAGCAACACCAACACTCGTCGTGATACGAATATTTAAACTCTCCTTGGCTAGAAATCGTTTTTTCTCCAGTTGAATCCGAAGTCGTTCTGCCACATTAAGCGCACTCTGAAGCGCTGTATGCGAAAGAACACATATAAATTCATCTCCACCAAAACGGAATGTAATATCAGACTCCCGAAGAGTTTTACAAATTTCTTCACCAACTTCATATAAGATTCGTGAGCCAATTAAGTGGCCATAAGAATCATTAATTTGTTTGAAATGATCTAAATCAAGAAACAAAACCGAAAATGAGGTCTGGTTGCGCTTGGCTAAAGCAAACTCTCTCTCCAAAACCGTTTCCAAATAACGCTGGTTATAGAGCCCAGTTACATCATCCGTATAGCTTAAACCTCTCAGTTCAGTAATTTTATCATATTTTTCATTAAAAAATTCGATCGATTCATACAGCGATTCTAATTCAAATTTTTCGAGTGCGTTCTCCGCAGCGACCCCAGTTAAATCGATTATTTCAGGCACCGATAAAGGTATATATAAAGTCAATCGACCGCTACGAAAGCGATAGAACTCTCCTTTTTCAAAACGTATTCCTGAATGTTTGGCGTCTAATACAGTAAATGTTTCGGGAAATAATCGATGGCGTAGAAATGCTTGTACGGACTGAGAAACAGCACCAGGCTCCTTGGATCCAGCGCATTCCGTCAAAAATCGAACCATCAACTCATAACGGTTTCTCAGCGCCTCAACTGTTTCATTTTCTTTTTTCATCTACGTATCGCTCAAACCAATTCTTTATCAGATAGGTTAAACCTTATCCGCCCATCGCTTCACCCATGCCATCATCCGGGTTTTCTCCATCTGAAACATCAACATTGTCGACGTCGCTGACATTGAACACTTGTGTAGAGGCTTCAGCCTCTTCCAACTCTTCACCGCTTAGTTCTTCAACTTTCTTCTGTAAAAGTTCCTCTACTGCCGTGGCACCCGCGGATTCTGTAGCACTAGAATCTGCAGATTCTGCAACATCAATTCCAACATCTTCTGTTACTACGCCTTCGTCTGAGGCTTGGACACCATCTGTATCCACGTCGTCTGGCGTTGCTACGCCTTCGGCCGATGCTTGGATACTCTCTGTTCCGTCATCTGCACCCTCGAGTGCCCCGCCAATAATTGGCTCCAGCTCCTCATTTTTTTTGTCTGATTTGTCTGATTTTTTATCTTCTTCAAGCACTCCGAACGCAACTTGCAAAGTTTTTGCTACACGGGAAATTTTATCCACATACTTATCCGCATTATTCTCTGCTTGTACTTTTCTGTCTTGGATTAAGTCTAAGTCATACTCCATAGCGTCGATTTTGCGCTTTAGATCCAATACCTGCTTATCACGCTCACGAACTAGTGTCTCCGAATCACGCTTGATCAATTCCAAACGAGTTTCTAACTCTTTTTCCCGCGATTGAATCTTTCGAATATCTCGACGAACACGATCCTTTAGCACTGAGTACTTGTCTTTAGACTCCTTTAACTCGGATTCCAAATACCGCACCCGATCTATCAGAGTGTCTTTTTCAAATTCCGCCTGATCCTTCGCTTCCACTAAATCTCGTTCACGTTCCGAGCCTTCCTTGTTAAGACGCTCAACTTCTTTCGACTTATCCGCCCTAACATGCTCTAGCTCGCGTACCTTCTTCTGGAAGACTTGAATATTGGCTTCCAGCTTTTCATGCATCTTAAGTAAGTTTTGTTTTTCGTGCAGCACAGAGGAAAGCTCTTCTTCCCGCATATGTAAATATTTGCGCAGTACTTGCACATCCGCGTCCTCAACCGGAGCAGCTGAGCCTGACGATTCTGGGGCTTCGGATTGTTCACGAGAAGCAGTGGTGTCGGTCAAAACTAGATCATCAAAGGTCGGGGTTGGAGCAGAGGCCGGGATTGAATCAAAGGTCAGAGCCGAATCAGTTAAATCTTCACGAGAGATTTCCTTGAGAGAGCGAATCACATCCAGAAATCCATCAACCGGCATGGGCAATCTCGCATAATTATAAGCTGCGCCTGGGGATAAAGAATGATCTTTGAAGTCTTGCTTTTGCCAAATGGCCGAAACAAGAATGGAAGGAATTTTTTCCCAAACCGAGTGGCTCTTTACTTCACTCAAAAACTCAAGAGCACCTTCGGTTTCAGCACCTGCAACTATTACATCAAAACATTCACCGTCATGGAGCAACTGGCGTGCGCTATCAGCATCGCTAACGCAAACAAATTGGATCAAATTTTGTTCCAGATATTCCCAGCCATCTGCCTGCTTCCACGGCATAGGGGACATATCCATCCAGAGAATGCGCATCCTGTGCTCCCTAGGGGCAATCTTTACCCAAGCCTACTAGTTTGAATTTTACGGTATACGCGGAGCACTGTCAAAAAGGCTAATCCTTCTATGTCCCTTTAGGGTATGATTAGGGTATGAACGTAAAGTTATCCGAGCATCTCACACTGGTACTAATGCGCGCTAACGGAGCTCCTCGCACATTTAATTTGCCGGTGCCTCGCTTAAAACGGAATATTACCCTGGTGGCAGGTATTTTTGCTTTACTCCTGATCTGTTCACTTGTTTTTTCGTCGCTCTATATCTACGACAACTATATCACTGACAAGCCTCCAATTTTGACGAACACCGATGCGGAAAAACTCCAAAGCATTAACCTATTGATGACGGAAATCTCCAAGCTACAAACTAATCTATCGAACAAAAAAGATTTAACTAAATTCCCTGCAAATGCTTCCGACTTTAAGTACCCATTGCAATTGCTCGGACCACTATCTGTGCGTGCCGATAGTTCCCCGATAAATATTGAAGAGCCGAAAGTCATTCGTAATGAGGATTCGAAGAACGTACGCCTGCAATTCAATATCATCAATAAACTTCCGAATCAGAAAAAAGTACGTGGCTATATCATTGTGCTGGCCAAGACTCCAAATGGTATAAAAATTTATCCAGAAGGTGCTTTCTCCCCGAACGATAATATTTTACTGACCTATAACAATGGCGAGACATTTGGGATTTCGCGTTTTCGTTCCTCAGAGGCCTCCTTTAAAAATATTAAAAGTGATTTAAAGAATATCGGCTTTCAGATTTTACTTTTTTCTTATTCTGGCGAAGTCTTAGCCTCGCTACATATTCCGGGCACGACAATTTAGTTTTTGGAGGTTCAATGACTTACGTACAAAACCCAAATTTGGAGATTGAATCAGAACTAACTTTGATCGGGCAAGGCACACGCCTAAGGGGTGAATTTGTTTTTGATCGATTCACGCGCATTCATGGAGACGTGGACGGCAGAGTGCATGGCTTAGATGAGTCCTTGATTGTCGTTGGTGAGACAGCAAGCATCCACGGCGAAGTGCATTGCGATGAAATCATTATCGATGGCTTTGTTCATGGCGATATTCACGCCCGCAATAAGATTACAGTGGCCGAGAGCGGCACTCTAATTGGGGACGCCTATAGCCCTAAGTTTGTCATGAAATTTGGTGCCCATTTTGAGGGCAAGGCCAACACTACGAGTGCAAACACTAATCCGAAAGAGAAGAAGGATAAGCAGAGGAAGCCTAGTGAGGTCAAAACCATCGAAGGCCCTGGCGCACAGGTGCAGCCCCCTGCCTAACATGGTCATCACGATCCTGGGCTGTGGTACTTCTATTGGGGTACCAATGATTGGTCGTGAGATGCCTCATCATAAGGACCCGAAGAACCGTCGTCTACGTGCCTCAATTCTAATAGAGCCCTTTGGCCGTGGCGAGGGCTCTATCCTGATCGATACTTCGCCAGATTTACGCCAGCAAGCCCTGACGTATTTTCATAAAAAGAAAACACGGCTAGATGCGGTCCTCATTACCCACGAGCACGCCGATCACTTGCATGGTATCGACGATATTCGTCCCTTTAATTTCCTCCAGCGCTATCAGATCCCCTTTTATGGGGAAAAGCGCGTAATGGATACTATTCACTCACGCTTCCACTATATTTTCTATCCAACACAAATTGGCGGGGGGCTTCCCCAGTTGAGCCTCAATCCAGTTGGAAAACGTACATTCCGTCTGAAAGAGGCCCATGACCCAAAACTCCATAAAGTTGAGGTGACGCCACTTCCCTGTGAGCATGGCAAGATTACTTGTTATGGGTACCGGATCGGCTCACTTGCCTATATTACAGATATTTCGCGTATTCCCGAGGAGACAATGCGGAGGCTAAAGGACCTGGACGTCTTAATCCTCGATTGTTTGCGACCGAAACCCCACCCTACGCATATCAACGTGGAGCAAGCAATTGATTATGCACAACAAATTAAGGCAAAAAAAATAATTTTTACCCACATGAATCAAGAAATCGAGTATGACAGTTTTCGGAAGTCACTACCACCGCGGATGGTCCCTGCCTTCGATGGCATGCGATTTAATTTGCCGTGTCCGGTAGCGCAAGATTAGCACAAAATGGGCGCAAAATGAGCGTGAAGCTAGGAGGGGCGAAATGATTATCGGTGTACCAAAGGAAATTAAGGACAAAGAGAATCGTGTAGGCTTAGTGCCTGGTGGAGTTATGGCGCTTGTAAAGCATGGACATAAGGTCTATGTGGAAACAAAAGCGGGAGCTGGTATTGGCATTAGCGATAAAGACTATGAAGATGCCGGCGGAATGATCCTTAAGACTGCCGATGAAGTTTTTGAAAAAGCGGAAATGATTGTTAAAGTGAAGGAACCAATCCGCGCTGACTTAGATCGCCTCCACGACGGTCAGATTCTCTACACTTACTTACACTTAGCTCCGGAACTGGAACTAACAAAAGAGCTTATGGAAAAAAACGTAACAGCTATCGCCTATGAAACCATTCAGTTGGAGGATGGGTCGCTTCCGCTTCTAGTGCCAATGTCTGAAGTGGCTGGCCGAATGGCGACTCAAGTAGGCGCACGCTATCTACAGAAAGACCAAGGCGGCAAAGGTGTACTGCTTTCGGGCGTACCTGGCGTTCCTCGTGCGCGCGTGACAATTATTGGTGCCGGCACGGCAGGGACTAACGCTGCACAAATTGCTCGTGGAATGGGTGCCGAGGTCACAATGCTCGACGTGAATATGAACCGCTTGCAATACCTAGATGATATTTGGGGCAACTCTGTGAACACAGTTTATTCCAACCCGGTAAATCTTTACGATGCAGTTGCCAATTGTGACCTATTGATTGGAACAGTTCTGCTTCCTGGCGCAAAAGCTCCAAAGCTGGTGACTCGTGAAATGGTTAAAGCAATGGGTGAGGGCTCTGTTGCAGTTGATGTAGCGATCGACCAAGGTGGTTGCTTTGAAACGTCTCGCCCAACCTCTCACTCCGATCCAATTTATACGGAAGAGAATATTACACATTACTGTGTGACAAATATGCCCGGCGCAGTTGCTCGCACTTCAACCTTTGCACTCACGAACCGCACGCTGGCCCATGCGGTGAAACTTGCAACTCTTGGCTTTAAAGAAGCTGTGAAGAGCGACAAGGCTTTGTACCACGGCGTGAACGTGTATAATGGAAAAGTGGCCTATAAGCCGGTTGCAGATGATCTGGGCTTACCGTATGAGGCTGTAAAGCTCTAAGGCGGCCAAAGACGAATCACTTCTGCTGCGCTATGGGGAGAGTTCTCATGTTTGAGCTATAATGACGCGCAGAAGGGATTCATAACGTGAGACTGAGACCAACAATAATCATGGGGCATAGCCTCCCCGTCTTTCTTTTGATTCTACTCAACGTGTTCGCCACTACAGGTGTACTTGGCTACGTCTACTACATGAAAAAAGTCTATAAGAGTCCGACCGTGAAAGAGCTTGAAGAACGAAAAAAAATCCAGGCAATGGCTAAAGCGGAACGAAATGCATTTCTAGCAGCTGATGGACGAGTGCGGATCTTGCGTCTTCCAGAAATGAATGTGAACTTACGCACACAAGTTGGGGGGAAAAACCATTACGCATCTTTTGCCGTAGCATTGGAATGTAACAATAAAGCCTGTATAGCGGAGCTGAAATTTTTTCGAGCCAAGATTGAAGACAAAATTCAAAGCCTGGTTGGCACACGTTCCTTTAATGAACTTTCTATGGGGCAGGCCATCTACCGTTTAAAACATGACATCACACAAAAGGTGAATGGGATTATTCGTGAGGGAACAGTCAACGATACCTTCTTTTATAACTACCTAGTACAGTAATCCTGTACACGCAGCAGTCCCGTATTCTGTATAGTAGTCTCATACAGCGGTTTAGAGTTTAGATTATTAGTGCTCAAAAAATCGCTGCGTTTGTTCTTCGAGTTCAAACTCTTCAAATGAAGCCGGATCCTTGCGCTCGACTGTAGGTAGATTGCGGCCAACATGAATCGGATTATCATTAGCCATAATATCCCCCACGTTCACCACCTCAGAGCGATCGGCACAATCTTCCAGTGAACTTAAGTATTTTTGAAGCTCCGCGTCGTCCAATTTTTTATTTAGCCGCTTGCGACCCAAAACGCGAGCATCGAATTCTTTATCGCGCAAACATTCATCAAAAGTGATGGAATCCTCATATTTTTCAGACATGGCAATCTCCCAGGAGGTCCGAAACTACCAGAGCTGTCCGCTCGGGTCAATAAATCAATGCCAAGTCGTCGGCTTGTCCGATTCCCCGTCCTCGTCTTCGACAAGCCGCAAGTGGGTAGCCGCCTGGATTCGACGCTGCCGACCCAAGGACTCGCGCTCCCGGCCTAACAGCTCACGCTCCCGCCGACGAAAATAGGTCAAGGAAACAAGGACCCCAAGGCCGACAAGCATTCCACCCAAATGAGCCGTATGCGCCACGCCACCGCCGGAATAGAAAACCGTTGTCACCAGCACAATCCCGCCCAGAATAGCCACGAAATACTTCGCCTTCATCGGAAAGATCATAAAGAAATAGAGGGTTCGCTCCCCAAACAAAATACCGTAGGCAAGCAACATTCCATAAATCGCACCCGAAGCCCCCACCACTGGAACATTCGGGTTCGAAGAACCCACCCCTGCCGCAGTAAAAAGTCCGTAGGTAATGGCTGCGCCGACCGAGCAAAAGAAAAAATAGGTTAGAAAGAACCGAGGTCCCCAAATATGCTCCAGCTCTGAGCCTATGCTCCAAAGAATCAGCATGTTAAAGAGGATATGGAGGATATCTCCATGCAAAAATGCATAGGTGAAAAGCTGCCAAACCCAACCAAAAAGCAGGGCCTTCGGCACAAACCCTAAATAGAGGCTCAACGGAAGCCCAAAGAACTGCTGCGTTGTAAGCTGAATCAGGAAAACCACCACGCAGGTCAAAAGCAAAGTCTTCACAACTGGACCCATATGAGGCATTTGAAATTGGAGAGCCTGTGGTGGGTAGTGTCGCATTTAAATTTCGCCCCTGCTTTATCCCTTTATCACTCTCTTATTCTGTCGGAAACTTCCATGACTGTCGAATTCTTCTATAGATTTCTGCCCTGGGGTAGGGAATTTTTTCAATAGTCCGGCTACAAAGAAACCAAGCTAAGCCACTGAAATTAAAAGATTCCTGGATCGTCTATTTTGCTGGTGAAATTTTGGCGCGCAGCATGCATACGCAGCATACAAATAAGCGAGAAAACAATGCGTCGGTAATAATACGCTGGCAGCAGTTTGAGCATCTGTTGAAGTTGAACGTTAGTTAGTGAAGAAGTTGGAGTAAATAAAGTGGAGCGCAGAAATTCTAGACGTCTATCAATCCATGATCTCTTCGTGGAAGAGAAAAATGGTGACTATCTCTACACCCTAAAAACAGAGAATCTCTCAGAGGAAGGAGTTTTCCTTATAGGGAAATTTGTGACGAAAAACCAAGACTACGTGTCTTACCTGAAGTTCCGCCTCCCTAACCAGGACTATCCTTTAAGTATATCTGCATTAATGGTTCGCGAACGTGGTATAAAGCAGGGCCAAGGCGTTGCTTATCATTTCGTCTCTATGGATGAGCCTACGCGCATGAGTTTGAAGCGATACTTAGTAGAGCAAGAAATCGCATAGTATATAACTCAGCTGAAATAGGCCCGCGCCTTTCCATAAATATTTTCAGTGGTGAACCCGAAATGCTCGAAGAGCTTTCCATTCGGAGCAGACTCACCAAAGCTATTCATCCCGACAATCACGCCATCATCCCCAGCAAATCCGCGCCAGTATCCCGCAATACCTGCTTCCACCACAACTCGTTTCTTAACTGATTTCGGCCAAACCAAATTTTGATACGCCTCTGGCTGAACACAGAATACTTCCACGCATGGCATGGACACAACCTGCACCGAACGACCTTCACCTTCCAATTTTTTCGCCGCCTCTAACGTGATGGCCACTTCGGATCCCGTTGCTAAGAATAGAACCTCCAGGCTAGCACCTTCCGTTTTATGCAAAATATAAGCGCCGCGCTCGATTTCGCCAAGCTGTTGTTCCGTTCGTTCCATCGTCGGGACACCCTGGCGAGTCAGTAGCAAAGAACTGGGACCGTCTGTCCTTTCTATTGCCGCTTTCCATGCAGCCGCCGTTTCTACCGTATCGCATGGACGCCACGTCGCCATATTTGGAGTCAGGCGCAGGGCCGCCGCTTGCTCCACCGCTTGGTGAGTCGGGCCATCCTCCCCAAGGCCGATCGAATCGTGACTATAAACGAAGATACTCGGCACTTTCATCAAGGAAGCCATGCGAACTGCATTGCGTGCGTATTCCATAAACATTAAGAACGTTCCGGCAAATGGTCGAAAACCTCCATGAATCATCATTCCATTCATCAGAGCCGACATCGCAAATTCCCGTACGCCATAGTGAATATAATTTCCGGTCGGGCTCTCCTTGGAATAGGGCTTAGCAGCCCCCCACTTAGTCGAATTCGATCCAGATAAATCTGCCGAGCCACCAACAAGCTCTGGCATCACTTCGGCCATCGCCGCAATCGCTTGCTTCGAAGCCGCACGAGTCGCAGTCTTTTCCTTCTTTTCTTGTTGCCCCTTAATGAACGCATTCATTGTCGCTTCCCAATTATCTGGGAGCGTGCAAGTCAGGCGACGTTTAATCTCTTTTGCTTCCTTCGGATATTTCTCCGAATATTTGGTAAAAATCTCGCTCCAAGAACGTTCATCTGCTGTCCCGCGCTCCCTCGCGTCCCATGCTTCCATCACATCACTTGGGATCTCAAACGGGGGGTGAGTCCAGCCGAGGGCCTCTCGGGTTGCTGCGATTTCTTCATCGCCGAGCGGAGCGCCATGAGAGTCAGCCGAGCCCGCCTTATTCGGTGAGCCGTAGCCAATAATCGTTTTACATTGAATCAGAGTTGGTCGGCTCAGATCGGTCTTACCGTCGTCAATCGCTTTATGAATCGCATCAAAATCATGGCCATCCACATTAGCTATTACCTGCCAGCCATAGGCTTCAAAACGTTTTGCGGAATCATCCGTAAACCAGCCGGCCACTTCCCCATCAATGGAAATCGAATTGTCGTCATAGAAGACGATCAATTTGCCGAGGCCCATAGTCCCAGCCAAAGAACAAGCCTCATGCGAAATGCCTTCCATCAAGCAGCCATCGCCAACAAAGACATAGGTGAAATGATCAAAAATCTCCAAATTATCGCGATTAAATTCTGCGGCTAGCTTCTTTTCCGCAAGCGCCATCCCAACCCCATTTGCAAGCCCCTGACCTAGAGGCCCCGTCGTTGTTTCCACACCTGGAGTCACACCAATTTCCGGGTGCCCGGGAGTTTTGGAATGTAGCTGACGAAAATTGCGAATCTCCTGCATCAGTAAATCATAACCACTCAAGTGAAGTAGTGAATATAAAAGCATGGACCCATGTCCGTTGGAAAGGATGAATCGATCGCGGTTGATCCAACTTGGATTCCCTGGATTATGTTTCAAATAATTATTCCAGAGCACTTCAGCAATATCGGCCATCCCCATCGGTGCGCCTGGGTGTCCAGACTTGGCTTTCTGTACTGCATCCATACTCAGGACTCGAATGGCATTGGATAAAGTGCGCCGTTCCAGACTCATAGGGGCTCTCCTTTGGAAATTGCTTGCCCTAGTTCTAGCCCAGGCTACTAATGGTCTCAAGTCGTTTTCTCGACTTCTCTTTTATGGCAGAATAGCGAGATGATTCTCGCAATTGAAAAGACCAAAGCACTACTAAAATCAGCCCTCTCTGAAGGACAGGGCTCTGGATTTGCCCTCGCTATTTTTCGCAAAAATGCGCAGGAGTTCTCCTACACAGGCTATCACTACCGCAGTGGTGAGAAGGTTTCCACAATGGACCTACCCAATGCGGAACCGGACCCTGTCGGGCCACAATCCATTTTTGACCTAGCCTCGTTGACTAAGATTCTGGTGACCACACCACTTCTGATGGAAACCAAAAGAGCAGGACTTCTCGACTGGTCCGATCCGGTTGAGAAATTTGTTCCCGAGCTTGATAAATCAGGTATTTGTATTCGTCACTTGATGGCCCATAACGCTGGTTTCCTAGCACACGAGAAATACTATGAGCGTGCCAGCGATTTTGAGTCAGCAATTGATCTGGATGAGTTGATGGGCTGGATCGCAGCAAGCAATCGCACCAACCTCAAAGAAGCAAAAACAATTTATTCTGATTTAGGGGCAATCACACTTGGCGTCGCATTGGAGCGAATCTATAAACAACCCATCTGCCAACTATTTCAGGAAAAAATTGCCCAACCATTACACCTCCGTCGCTCGGGCTACCGCGTATTGCCACATGCTCCTAAAGCCGCTCAAGAATTTTCTCTTCAGGCGAAACGCCAAGATTTCGTAGCGACTGCCAATTGCCCGATTCATAAACGCCTATTGATTGGCGAGGTAGATGACCATAATTGCTGGGCACTCGGTGGTTATTCGGCCCATGCAGGTCTCTTTGCTTCCTTAGAGGAAACAATGCTGCTCTTTTGTCATGCAGTTTCGCTTGCTGAGAAAGAAAAGGAGTATTTTTTCATCCAGCCTGATTCAGAACCTCCATTCACCCATGGTTTTATGATCTACCCGGGCCTGCGGCAGGCAGATGGTCCGGCTTGGAAGAATGGCATTGGTCACACTGGCTTTGTCGGTACCTCTGCTTGGTATCATCCGGAGACAGAAACCTATGTAGTGCTCCTAGGGAACGCGCGCGTGTACCCATCCAGGGACGACGATCGTTTCATTAATACGCGCCTTAATCTTCACGCTGTACTTTATCAGGAGTTAAATCGAGCATAACTTCTTCCGGCTTTACACCCCTGAAGCCTTTACACGGTTTTATGATATGTATAGCGGTATGGATAAAGCGAAGCTCAAAGCCTACGCAAAATCACTTGGTTTTCGCCTCGTTGGCCTCGCTAACCCAGATGACCTACCGAGCCTCGACTTCTATGACTGGTGGCTTAACCAGGGGTTTGCCGCTGAAATGCATTACCTCAAACGGCAGCGCTCTCGCCGAAAATCATTGAGCCAACTTTTACCTGGGATCCAGTCCGTCATCGTGTGCGCTCTACCTTTTCCTGGCCCACCACCAGAGGCTTCCGACCAAGACTTACCCGAAGTCAACTCGGAACCAAACTCAGAGGCAAATCGTAGTGGCATACCATCGGGAAAAGTGGCCCGTTATGCCGTCGGGGAAGACTACCACTTTGTTATCAAAGCAAAATTAGAGAAGATTGCAATGAAACTCGACGCCGAATATTCCGTGCCTAAAAAAAATCGTAGCCTCGCCTATGTTGATACCGGCGCAATCCCTGAACGTTCCCTAGGTGTCCTCGCAGGAATCGGATGGGTGGGAAAAAATGCTATGCTGATTCATCCAGAGGAAGGCTCCTGGCTTTGGCTAGGAGAGATTTTGACGACCGTGAAATTCACTCCAGATATTCCTCAAGCCGATCGTTGTGGCACTTGCCGCCGTTGTATCGACACCTGCCCCACGAATGCAATCCAAGAAGGCACCCGCACCATAGACTCACGAAAATGCATTTCATACTTAACGATTGAACACCGAGGAGAAATCCCTGAAAAGTACCACCGGGCGATTGGCGATTGGCTGCTCGGTTGCGATATTTGTCAGGATGTCTGCCCTTGGAACCAACAGAGCCTTCGTAAGGGGCGCAAGAAATCTGGCGCGCCCATAGTGGAACAAATTCCATTACAAGATTTATTATCGATGGGGAATAACGAATTTAATACCCGCTACAAAAAGCGGGCACTTTCTAGACCAAAATTAAAAGGCCTGCAGCGAAACGCAAAGATCATCGAAAAGAATCAATTCGAATAGAGAGCACTGCGAGGACAAGCCCGCCGCAAATAGAGACTACTGCAGCTTCTTTTCCAGGTCGCCAGACTCGTACATCTCTAGAGTGATGTCACAGCCGCCGATAAATTCGCCGCGAACAAAAATCTGTGGCGACGTTGGCCAAGAAGTAACTTGCTTCACGCCCTCCCACATATCTGCCTCTTCTAAGATATTTACGAAATCAAAATCAGCGTCCACTGCTTTTAAAGCTTCTACTGCACGCGCAGAAAAACCGCACATTGGAAAAGATGGCGTACCCTTCATAAAAATAACAGCATCTTTGCTCTTAATCTTCTCTTCCACTTTTTTAACGACGTCAGACATAAAAACTCCTTCGAATGACTAAATAACTAAATGACTATTCAATACCCATTTCTTTGGCCTGCCCCGAAGTCAACGTCTTCAACTGCAAAGCATGCACATCATTCAAATCAATCTCAGCTTTAAACAGATCCAAGACCATTCGATGCTGCTCAATCAGAGGCTTTCCAGCGAACGCGTCCGCCACCACCACAGCATGGATATGATCTCCACCGCCCATGTCACGAACTTCGGCTTTCGCACCTGGAATATTTGACTCGATTCTTGATTGGATATCTTCTAGTTTCATTGAGTGAATATACGCGATTTAGAGATGAAGAGCAACAGTGCTATGCACCAGCCAAGCGTTTCCAGGAGCGTTTATTACGGTCAAAAACTAAATATAACTCCCCAGAGTGAAGCTTCTTTTCCCGTAGCTTCCAGCAGGATAGTCCGCTCGGTCCGAAGCCTTCCCCATCGAAAATTGTAGGCGCTTGTCTAGACCCAATCAAAATCGGACAAAGCGTCAAATAAATGCGATCCACTAGGTCCTGCTCGAAAAAGGTCGCGTTCATTTCTCCGCCACCCTCCAATAAAACTCGCTCATGGCCACAACGCTCGAGGCGTCCCAAAATTCTAAAAGGGTCAGGGCGCTCCCTAAAATCCTGCGCCACCCGCACACCATCGAGCATAAAATTCTGTAGTCGACGCTCGGGCGCTTTGCTACCACAGAATAACCAACGCTCGACTTTGTGGTCCTTCAACCAGGAAGTTATTCGTGGAATTTGTGCTTTCGAAGAGACAATCGCCGTTGCAGGCTGCTCGGAGCGCTTCTTTTGCTTACGTTTCACCCGTAAGTCCTTCGACCCCACGGTCAACGTAACAGGATGGGCTCGGAATGTTTCCGCTCCCATTAAAATAATATCGTGGTCCGCTCGAATTTCGGCCATTCGCCGGGAGTCAAAGGAAGAACCTAACTTTACTGACCCTCGCAAATGTGTCGCCACCTTACCATCGATCGAAGAGGCCATGTTCACGCTGACAAAGGGCTTACGACTCATAATTATTCCGTCAATTCCTTTTTATTCCGTCAATCCCTTTCCGAGGGTTCATGCTATCATTAAAAAAACTATTTGAGATCTTTATGTTTCGTTTTCGCCGCTCTCGGCCTAAAAAAATTAAGGTTGTCACGAGCGATATGCATCTATCCAGTGGCATGATTATAGATAGTCGGGAGAATCCCTATGAGGAATTCTATTTCGGCCGCGAATTTGTTGAATTCCTCCAATATTTTTCCACCGGGGATTACGGCGATGGATGTGAAGTGGAGCTAATTCTCAACGGTGATGTTTTTGATTTTTGTAACGTACAGGTAGATGGCGAATTTCCCGAAATTATTACTGAATCAATCGGTGTTCGCAAGCTACATAGTATTTTTGAGGGGCACCCCGAAGTTATCTCGGCTCTACAAGACTTCGTTGCCAAACCGAATAAACGGATTGTTTATAATATAGGAAATCATGACCCAGAATTTTTCTTTCCAGAAGTGCGTCGCCTCTTTTGCGAAAAAATTGCTGGACCGGGCGCGAATCCTTCCAAAGTATGGGTGAATGCAGAAAAGGAATATTTGGAATATCCGGAAGGCATTGAAATCCATCATGGGAACCAATTCGAAGCTGTTCACCATATGAATTATAAAAAGCCCTATATTCGAGACAATGTCGCTGAGCCGATTCTCGCCATTCCGTGGGGTACTGTTTATGTTTTAAAGATCATAAATCGAATGAAATGTGAACGTGATTGGGTGGATAAGGTGAAGCCCATCAAATTAATGATCCTTTGGGGCCTATTTACGGATACACTTTTCATCCTTAAATTTATTTTTCTGACCTCTTATTATTTTTTACGCACACGTTTTGTTTATAGTCCAAAGCGCAAGGCAACTATTTGGTCCACGATTAAAATATTGCGCGAAGAAGTCACACCCTTTCACGGTCTAGAGGATGATGCGCGCAATGTACTGAACCGTAAACCACACCTACACACAATTATCTTTGGACATACTCATGGGGCTATGCATCAACGCTTCCCCGACGGGAAAACATATATCAATACCGGTACCTGGACTCGCATGGTAAACCTTGATTTACGCCATCTGGGACAAAGCGTTCGACTCACCTTTGCTTTGATTGAGTACGACGAACACGGCCATGTAAGAGCGTCGCTCCAAGAATGGCAAGGGAAACATTCACCGTATAAAATATTTAATGGCTAATGGCTAATGGCTCTAGCTGCAATTGCGGAGTCCAACACTGCCATATATTTTCTCAAAAATGCCTTCCTAGAAAACTCTAAGGCCCGCTCATGACAAGCTTTAGGTGTGAAATGTGAGATTCGACTCTCAAAATCTTCCACCGCTGTCACAAGTGAATCCACAGTCTGCTTTGGAAATAACACCCCTGTCCGACTAGTGACAGTGTCTAGTGCACCCCCTTCACCAAAAGCAATTACTGGCCTCCCGGTACACATAGCCTCCAATGGAGTGATTCCAAAGTCTTCTAGCCCTGGAAATATAAAAGCGCGGCACTTTGCATAGTGCTCTGCAACTTCAGCGTTAGACACTTTTCCAAGAAATTCAACATTACCACCAGCTAATTTGCGTAAACGCTTTTCTTCCTGACCATCACCAATAATTTTCAGCGAAAGTCCTAATTTTCGAAAGGCTTCCACTGCAAGATCAATTTTCTTGTATGGGGCAAAAGCAGAGACGATTAAATAATACTCACCAGGAGTGGCGTCATCTCCAACGTATTGAAAACGATCAGTATATACATACGGATGGACCACCATCGACGATCGCCGCCAATACTCATGAATCCGATTTTGTACAAATTTAGAATTTGCAATCAATGTATCCACGCGGCTGGTAGATTCAATATCCCAACGCTGTAAAGGCTTCCGAATCCAACTAGCGATATTTCGCGTAAGTAAATCCGTCTGTTCCGTGTTGAAATATTGATCAAACATATCCCAGACATAACGCATCGGCGTTGAAACATAAGCTACATGAACTGACTCAGGAGAAACACAAACTCCCTTCGCCACACAATGGGTATTACTCAACACTAATAGATAGGGCTGCACAGAAAGCTTTTCTGCAGCCCAAGGAAATAGTGGCAGTAGCTTGCGATAACCACGGCGAAAAGTACCGATTCCCATAAGCGACTGTAAAGGGCTGGTAAAAACCTTCCGCCCATTCAAAATGTTTGGTCCCATTTCCTTGTCAGTCCAAAGCAATGTATGTAAATCCGCATTGGGGAAAAGCTCACAAATAGCATCGAGTATCGCTTCTCCGCCGCGCATTCCTGTCATCCAATCGTGTACGATCGCAACCTTGCCTGATTCTTGTGTCCATGCGGGTAAAATTTTACGAAGATCCTCTAGAGAGGAAGAACTCACTTACCTAGCTCCACCTTGAAGGCATCAATTGTCTTGGTCAGCCCTTCTTCAAGCGTAATTTTAGGGGACCAATCCAGCAGTTTTTGGGCCTTGGAAATATCAGGCTTTCTTTTTCGTGGATCATCTGGCCGAGCTTTTAAATATTCAACCTTCAGTTCTTTACCCAAAACTTTACCAACGGCGCTCGCAAAGTCATTAATGGAATATTCCGATGGATTGCCTAGGTTGATAGGGAAGTGCTCCTTTGTCTCCGACAGTTTTAAAATCCCTTCCACCAAGTCCGTCACATAGCAAAAACTTCTTGTTTGCTTACCATCTCCGTGAATGGTCAAGGGCTCACCTAAAATTGCTTGCCGACAAAGTTCGGGCACGACTCGTCCATCATCCATCCGATTTCTTGGTCCATAGGTGTTAAAAATACGAGCAATTCTCGTGTCCAAGCCAAACTTACGATGGTAAGTCATCGTGGCGGCTTCAGAAAAACGCTTAGCTTCGTCATAACAAGAACGAGAGCCTACTGGGTTCACGTTGCCCCAGTACTCTTCCGTTTGTGGGTGTACTAGCGGATCCCCATAACACTCGGAAGTCGAAGCAATAAAAAATCCAGAGCCATTATCCCGCGCATACTCCAGGCCGTTCAAAGTACCTTTCGTGTCTACTTCCATAATTTCGATGGGCAACGTTTCGAAATCAACAGGAGATGCTGGACAAGCAAAATGCATGATTTGCGTAAACCTCAAGCCAAAGGGATTCTTAAAATCAAAGCGCTTAATCACATCTGCTTCTTCAAAACGAAACTTCGGGTGGTCTTTAGCTTCTCGTAGGTTTTCCTCCCGACCGGTGAGAAAATTATCCACACCCAATATGCTATAATCGGCAGCGAGAAGTCGCTCTACTAGATGCGAGCCGATTAACCCCGCTGCTCCTGTGATCAATACAGACCTGTCGCTCGATATAGACTTGTTGCTCATCACGCCCTATCCTCCATCACACCCTATACTCTCCACGACTTAACGTATTCCCGGCTTAACGTCGTACTCCTGTGTGCTAGATTTCGCTTCTCGTAGCCATAATGCGATCAGCAGAGACGCCCAAAACATCAAGGAATGTTGGCTCTTTCCATCATAAAAATTTACTTGGGTCAAACCGTTGATCTGAAACGCTACCCACGCCCCGAGCAATGCGGCGGGTAACCACCGACGATCCGGTGGAGCTCGGCGAAATAGTTGCCATGCATAATAGCCGAAAAGGCCAAACCAAAATAAATAGGCCAGAAACCCAAGCGCTCCCGTCGTTGCCAATGCATCGAGCATATTATTGTGTGCATGCGAAGAGAAACTCTTCGTCCCTCCCAAAAACTGTTCCGCATAATGATCGGTATAGGCCCCAGATTTTCCGAAGCCAACTCCCCAAATTGGACGATCCTTAACCATTTCCAAGGAGGAAGCCCAAACATAATAGCGCCCAGTCCACCCGGCACTATCGTGGACCCGTTGGCGCACGCTAGAAGAGCTCAACCAAAGTATAGCCACAAGTATTGGCCCCATCCCCAGAACCACTAGCCCCCACTTCGGCTTGCGCAGGAAACAGAGAACAACAGGAATCACCACTAGTGTAATCCAGGCGGTACGAGAATAAGTGAAGTATAATGCGGCAGCTGCAATCAGAGTCGAAATGAGCAAGAAAATTTGCAGCTTTTTACCGTCCTCCTGCATCGGCCAAAGAACCCGAGCCAAGAGATAGTTAATCGAAAACGAAATTGCCGTCGCGAAGCTCAGGTGGAAGAACATTAGTCCTTGGGCGTGAGAGTGGAGTGTGCCCGCGACTAAGCGGAAAAAGCGCTTGGGCTGATACTCCCGAGTTCCGTCAACCAACACCTTCCAGTCCAAAATAAAGGATTCGCCAAACAAATAACCTGCCCAAAACTGAAAAGCGGCAATCAGACTCATGAGCAAAGTCATTCCAAGTAGGACTTTCCAGAGAAAACTCTGCTCCAAAGGCTTACCCTCGACCGCATTCGTAGAAAGAATCAACGCAGCACCAAAAATTGGTAGCAAAAAATATCGAAATTTCTTAATTTCATTAAACCCTTGAATCGGAATTCCGAGTGGAGGGTCAAAATAAGCTACGAGCAAAGAAAGCGAAGCGACGCCTACCAAAAATAGTGTCGGCACCCAGTAAAAGGATTGACGAATTTCCTGCCAGCGTTCCCGCTCCCGCCAGCAAACCCAGATCCCTAACACGCCCCCTAGACTCCCACCTATACTCATCATCGCCATGAAGGATAAAGTGCTTGCCGCCCAAAAACCGAGGACAATTTGTTGCATTCGTGAAAATCGGTCCACTGCTGTTACTTTCTCCTATTCTTTACCAAAGTCTCGTATTTTGTGTTAATTGTCTAGGCGAGGACGCTTGGAAAAAGCAAATTAATGAAGACGCTTGGAAAAAGGCCAAACTCTATCAGTGCCTCCTGGGCAAGGACGAGCTGTTTCCCAAAAATTCTGGCCTCAATTTTAGCACTCAGTTTCATTCTTCCTGCCCCCGCTATCGCGCAATCCGTGCTGGATGATTCGAATTTACTGAAAGATGAGGCAGAAGACCCCTATTTAAAATTTCGACGAAGAAAGCTTATCCAATTCAACGAACTCGAAGAATGTTGTTGGAAAGTGCGTTATCAAAATAAAATTTATGACCTCTCCCCCCTTACTCGAAAAGGCTTGGAACGGCCACTGGAAAGCGACATACGGACCGTCTTCCGCCAAGTGCCCGGCGCAGCGATGGAGATCAAACAAATCGACCAGAACAATCGCGATGAAAAGGCCCACACAGCATTTGGCACCATTGGTCTGGGAGCTTTCTTGCTAACCCGAATTTTTCAGAGTCGATCGCAAAATCAGAAGTCGGACAAGTACACTACCTTGAATATTATTTCGCTGCTCGTATTTGCTAAGGCAGTGCATGCGAACTGGAGTTTAAAGCGCGCCACCAACGAACGAATTGCAACCGCCGTCGAAGAATTTAATGCCATGAGCCCGGATAAGATTGTCCTGCATAAAGATACCGTTGATGAAGGAGGTAAGAAAAATGCCAAAACGTACGGATATTAAGTCAATTTTAGTCATCGGGTCTGGACCAATTGTAATTGGCCAGGCCTGTGAATTTGACTATTCGGGTAACCAAGCGCTTCGAGCCTTGCGGCAAGAAGGTTACAAAACGATTTTGGTGAATTCAAACCCAGCGACAATTATGACCGATGAGGAGTCCGCCGACGCGGTCTATATCGAACCGTTGACCACAGATTTTGTACGCAAAGTCATCGAAAAAGAAAAACCAGATGCAATTCTGCCAACCATGGGAGGACAGACGGCTCTCAATATTGCGGTGGACTTGGAAGCCAAAGGAATTCTGCGAGAGAATAATGTGACGCTTTTAGGGGCCAAGTCGGAAGTAATTCGCCGAGCGGAGAACCGAGAAGAATTCCGTCAATGCATGGTGGACAATAATATTGAGGTCGCGAAATCGCATATTGTACGTAATATGGACCAAGCACGGGCTGCAATCAAAGACCTACCTTTCCCTGTAATCTTACGCCCCAGCTTCACCCTCGGTGGAGAAGGTGGCGGAACGGCTAACTCCAAACCAGAATACCTAAAAATGCTCCAAAACGCCCTAGACCTTTCTCCCGTTAACGAAGTGTTGGTAGAAGAATCACTGATCGGCTGGAAAGAGTACGAACTGGAAGTGGTCCGGGATAAAAAAGACAATGTGATCATTGTCTGTTCGATCGAAAATATGGACCCAATGGGCGTTCATACCGGTGATTCCATAACAGTCGCGCCTCAGCAGACATTAACCGATGCGGAATACCAAAAACTCCGAGATATTGCGATCAAAGTAATCCGGGTGATCGGCGTCGAAACCGGCGGTTCTAATGTGCAATTTGCTGTGAACCCTAAAGACGGGCGCTATGTTGTTATTGAAATTAATCCTAGGGTGTCTCGATCTTCCGCATTGGCCTCTAAGGCCACCGGGTTTCCGATTGCTAAGGTCGCTGCACGCCTAGCAGTTGGCTATACTCTCGACGAACTCAAGAACGACGTTACCAAAACAACACCCGCAAGTTTCGAGCCCACATTAGACTATGTAGTGGTTAAGATACCACGATTTGACTTCGAAAAATTCCAGGACTCATCTCCATTCCTAGCAACGACCATGAAATCAGTGGGCGAAGTAATGGCTATAGGAACGACTTTTAAAGAGGCTTTCCAAAAAGCTCTTGCCTCCTCAGAAAAGCGAATGACTTGGCTTGGCTATACTAAATTCGACAACAAGGAATTTGGAGACAGCGAACGAGCATCGATTTTGAGATATCTTGAAAATCCACACCACCGTCGAATATTCTATATCGGTAGCGCTCTTCGGCATAAGATTTCGACGGAAGAAATTGTGAAAGTTACGCAGGTAGATCCATGGTTTGTCCACCAAATGGCTGAAATTATTTCTATTGAAAAAGAAATTGAGTCTCTAGGTAAAGGAGCAAAAGTATTTGATCGCTTCCGCAAGGAACCAGAACTACTAGCGCGGATTAAAGCCTTCGGCTTTAGTGACCATGCTCTTTCAATACTACTAAAGGCAAAGGAAGAAGACATCCGCTCCATTCGACATAAACTAGGCGTTCGCCCTCGCTACCAAGCAGTCGACACTTGTGCGGCAGAATTTGAAGCCTTTACGCCATATTTGTATTCCACCTATGCAAACTGGCAGAACTCTAATACAGAATTAGAATTGAAGCCAATTGAAGAGACTCAGGAACACACAGTAATGATTCTTGGTGGTGGACCGAATCGTATCGGGCAAGGGATTGAGTTTGACTATTGCTGCGTTCATGGTGCGATGTCTTTACAAGATTCAAATCACCGTGTGGTAATGGTCAATTGTAATCCAGAAACTGTCTCCACAGATTTTGACGTCTCGGATAGACTATATTTTGAGCCTGTAACCACGGAGCACGTACTGGAAATTTCCTATATTGAAAAACCTCGCGGTGTAATCGTGCAATTTGGAGGACAAACTCCACTGAAGATTGCCGCAGGCCTAGACGCCGCTGGCTTAAAAATTATTGGTACCTCTGTCGACGCTATTGATCAAGCGGAAGACCGCAAGCGCTGTGAGGAAGTGGCCACACGATACGGGTTGAAAACTCCGGAAAATGGTACTGCTCGTACGATGGATGAAGCGCTGGGTATTGCTAGTAAACTTGGACTGCCTATTCTGGTTCGCCCATCCTACGTTCTAGGTGGCCGAGCCATGCGAGTGATTTACCACGAAAAGCAATTACGAAAATTTGTCGAAGAAGCCTTGGAAATTTCTGATGGTAAGCCTGTTTATTTAGATCGATTCTTAGATGAAGCAACTGAGATTGACGTTGATGTACTCTCAGATGGTCAAACAGCAATTGTTGGCGGCATCCTTGAACATATTGAAAAGGCCGGAGTGCATTCCGGGGATTCATCCTGTGTGATTCCAGTTTATTCTTTGTCAAAGGCAATTTTGGAGCAAATTTATCGAGCAGTGCGCGAGCTAGCGTTCACCTTCAGTGTGAAAGGTTTAATGAATGTGCAGCTAGCCGTGCATAATAATGAAATTTTTTTAATTGAAGTGAACCCACGCGCCTCTCGTACAGTTCCGTTTGTATCTAAAGCTATTGGAACTCCTTTGGCAAAAATCGCGACGCAATTGATGATTGGCAAGCGTCTGAAAGACTTCGACTTCCCACCGGCTCTGGATGAAAAACTTAATCTCTATCATGTGAAGGGGCCGGTCTTTCCATTCAATCGATTCGACCACACTGACACAATCCTTGGGCCGGAAATGCGTTCTACAGGTGAAGTCATGGGCAGGGCGGATGGTTTTGGAGCTGCGTTTGCCAAATCTCTGATTGCAGCAGGCATGAAACTACCCGAAAGTGGCAAAATTTTCCTTTCTATTCGCAATGAGGATAAAAGCTCTGGTCTCGTAATCGCACGAGAGCTGACGAAATTAGGGTTCCAGCTTGCGGCTACAAAGGGGACACACGCCCTCCTCACCACTCAAGGAGTAGCAGCAGAAAAAGTAAAGAAGCTGAAAGAGGGTGAAAACAATTGCGTTGATCAAATTCGAGCCAGCAACTATTGCTTTATTATCAACACCACTTCGGACGAAAAGGCCGTGGAAGACTCCTTTTGGATCCGTCGATCTGCGCTCGAAACGCAAACTCCATGCATCACGACGATCTCTGCAGGGATTGCTCTGGTGAAGGCACTGGAAGCAAATCGCGAATCCTTACAGGTCGCGCCTCTTGGAGCAAATCAATGAAGTGTTACCACTGTGGTGCGGAACTTGCTCCAACGGACTTAGGAAGGCAAAATACTTGCCCTTCCTGTGGTCGAGATACACATGTCTGCCGCAATTGCGAGCACTATGACCCTAGCTTCAATAATGAATGTAAGGAAAACCAAACAGAAAGAGTTGTAGAAAAAGAAAAATCCAACTTCTGCGACTGGTTCCGCCCACATGATGGAATCGGCGGATCTGGCGCTTCCCGTGACAAACTGAAGTCAACGGCGGAAGCCCTATTCGGCAGCAGAAAGTCTTTTAATTCGAAGGGGGCTGGCTCGAAGGGACCAAACTCGCAGAGACTGGACCCCGACGCTGCCACAAAGGCAGCAGCCGAAGCCATATTCAAAAAAAACAAATAGATCGCTTTTTCTTCAGAGCTTTACGCCTTCTTACGAGTGGCCTTCTTCTTAGCTTTTTTCTTTGTAGCTTTTTTCTTTGTAGCTTTTTTCTTTGTAGCTTTACGCGTAGTCTTCTTAGCTTTTTTCTTCGTAGCCTTACGCATAGCCTTTTTCTTAGTGGTTTTTGCCTTCTTCTTGGTAGCTTTTGCCTTTTTGCGAGTAGTCTTCTTCTTAGTGGCTTTTGCTTTCTTGCCTGTTCTCTTTTTCTTCGCAGCTTTTACTTTCTTCTTCTTGCGCCCACCACCGCGAGCCATTAGTACACAAGAAATATCACCATCCTTGTCAATAAAGTATAAGTGACCACGCTTGCGCTTAATCTTACATTTAACGATAACTTTTGGCTTCGAATGAGATCCAGACCCACCACGAGCCATTGGTACACAAGCAATGTCCCCCTTCTTATCAAGATAATACAGGAGGCTCTTCTCCCGTTTCAGACCAGCCTCAAAGACTTTTTGTGCCATGTTGTTCCTCCATAACTGTTAACTTCCGAGACGGCCCTCGTGGCCAGATAGCTGCTAACCTATTTGTTTTTCTCAATATGTTTAATCGTAAGCTCAAAACTTCATCGGAAACAAGTCTTTTCGTCAACAAACTTGACGGTTTTCTTAGAAAAATATAAAAAACCCCTATGTCAAACAATCAAAGCAGCAATCAAAACCCACCCATCACTCTCAATGGAAAGAAAAAACTTGAGGTAGAGCTAAAACACTTGCTCTCTGTAGAGCGCCCAGCGGTCCTCGAAGCTATCGAGGTAGCTCGAGGCCATGGTGATCTCAGTGAGAATGCTGAGTACCATGCGGCAAAAGAGCGACAGGCTTATATTTCAGCGCGAATCGACTATGTTAAGGGCATAATCGCCTCCGCTCAGGTAATTGACCCGAAATCTATTAGGGTGGAGCACGTCGCCTTTGGGGCCACTGTTGAGATTATCGATGCTGAGTCCGGAGAAGAGAGCGTTTATCAAATCGTGGGGCAAGACGAGGCAGATATTAAGAAGAAGAAGATATCTATTGCCTCTCCAGTTGCTCGCGCCATGGTAGGAAAACGAGAGGGGGACGAAATTGTTGTCCGATCACCAAAAGGGGAAATCATCTACGAAGTCGCAGCCATCCGCTACGAATAGTCTAAAAAAGCCCAGCACTTCTGTGATTGGGCCAAACGCTCTACTTCAAACAATTCGTGGTGTGGGCCCCAAGAAAGCTGCCCTGTTTGCGAAAAAAGAGCTTGTAACCTTGCGAGATGCTGCTGAATTTTATCCCTTCCGCTATGAAGATCGTCGGCACCTCCTTAGACCAAGCAAAATTATTCAAGCCCCAGAAAATGCTTTGCTCACCATTCGAGGGCATTTGCGTGACGTAAGGGAAATCCCACTTCGTGGTCAAAAAAAGAAAATGGTGGAGGCCTGGCTCGAAGATTCCGCTGACGGGGCAGACTATGGAGAAGACCACGGAAAAAACTGCAGAGGAGACTCTGCTAATAGGGAAGCCTCTACCGACAGGGCAGACCATAGACGCCGACGAGTGCAACTCCTATGGTTCAACTCCTATGCCGGTCTTCTTCCTCGACTCCAGTCCCTTAATAGCGTGGTTGCAACTGGAGCCGTTAGATTTTTTCGTAATCAGGCACAAATAACCCACCCCGAACTAGAACCCATCAGAGAGGATGGCGAAAATCTGCCACAATCTCTTCATTGGGGACGAATCGTGCCGATTTATTCCGCAACCCAAGGCCTATCCCAGCGGAGCATACGAGAAGTAATTGCACAGTGCTTAGAGGTAGTCGTCCCCGTCTTGGAAGATGAGCTTCCGGACTATATTCGGCAGCGCTATAAGCTGATGCCAATTCAATCTGCCGTCCGAGAGATTCATTTTCCCCAGGGAATGGAGTCTGGGCTACCAGAATTCAACCCAAAAGCATTGCACCGATTGATCTTTGAAGAATTCTTTAAATTTCAGCTGCTCCTACAAATGGAAAGGCAGGACAATGCTCAACAGCAATCAGCAAAATTGCGAGTGAAGAACCGTTATTGCCAGCAAGCCAGAACGGAATTGCCGTTTACACTAACAAATGCACAGGAGCGAGTAATCATCGAGATTTTAGAGGATCTGCAAGAGGAAAAACCAATGCATCGCCTAGTGCAAGGTGACGTGGGCTCCGGTAAAACCATGGTGGCATCACTGATTGCATTGGAAGCCATTGATCATGGCTGGCAATGCGCTTTAATGGCCCCAACAGAAACCCTTGCAGAACAGCATTTTATCAACATTGAGAAATTATTCTGCCCCCTCGGCATTGAGTGTGCACTTTTGACTAGCTCATTACGTAAGAAACAAAAGAATTCTATTTTAAGAGGAATCGCTGCCGGTTCAATTTCTCTGGTCGTGGGAACTCACGCGATTATTCGAGACTCCATCGAATGGAAGCAATTACGCCTAGCTATTATCGATGAACAACACCGCTTTGGCGTGCGACAAAGAATGGCACTGCGTAATCGACAGCAGGATGAATATACGCCACACCTCCTAACAATGACCGCAACTCCAATCCCTCGCTCCCTCGCCTTAACTGCGTTTGGAGATCTGGATGTCTCTACCATTGACGAATTGCCAGCTAATCGAAAGCCAATCGCTACAAAAGTATTGCCTGGGGAGGAGCGGCAAAAGCTCTACAACCTAATCCATCGGGAAGTTAAGCTCGGGCGACAAGCCTACTTGGTTTTCCCTCTGATTAAACAGTCGGAAGCTAAAGGGATGGAGCATTTACGTGGTCTGGAAGAAGAGTTTGAATACTTGCAAAAGGGGCCACTCAAGGGATTAAAACTCATCGCCTTGCATGGCAAAACTTCTACACCCGAACGACAAGAAATTATGCAAAACTTTAAAGACGGTAAGTACGATGTACTACTATCGACAACAGTCATTGAAGTCGGTATTGACGTCCCAAACGCCACCGTCATGGCAGTTGAGCACGCAGATCGTTTTGGATTATCTCAACTCCATCAACTGCGAGGCCGTGTGGGTCGAGGAGGGCATGAATCCTTTTGTGTCTTAGTCACGGATATTCAGCGCCCTTGTGATGACCAGGGCATTCTCCTATTTAGTGAAGCAATGGAAGACCCCTCGACCACTTGGAAACGCTTACAAGCCATGGAGCAATCTCAAGATGGCTTTGTCCTCGCCGAGGAGGACCTTAAGCTCCGCGGGCCTGGCGACTTTTTGGGAACCAAACAAAGTGGATCCCCTTCCTTCCGGTTAGCTGACTTGCAGCGAGATCGGGAAATTCTTGAGTCTGCTCAAGACGCCGCCTGCAGTCTATTAGAAGAAGACCCGAAGCTAAATCTCGAAAAACACCAGACTATCCGTCAATTTTTCGGCCGTATCATGGAAAATCTCGGCGAAACAATTCATTCCGGCTAGCTAACACCTTAATTTTTCAAAGAAATTAGATGCTTGTCCTGCCCCCTCTCCAGCCGGTAGGATTAAAAGTATGCTTCTCTTTAAAATCAGCTCATGTCCGGATCAGGAACAAGTCGGAAGTTACCTGCACGAGGATGTAAATATGAGTATTGGAAGTGACGGCGCTGATATGGTGATTGACGACCCAGCCATTGAGCCTATTCACTTACAAATTAAGTGCAATGGCAATGAATTTACCATTATAAATTTACATCCACAAAAAAATAAGGTTCAGCTGAACGGCAAACCATTGAGAGATGAACCTCTCCCACTTAGATCACAAAACAACGTCTCAGTAGGTGAGAGCACAATTTTTTTCACAAAAGTAGACGTGAAAAATGCCATGCCACCAACTCCTTTGGATGATACTGCAAATTTAGAGGAACTTGAAAAGCCACAAACCACGCTCAACGCTATTTGGCAAAGTTTAAATGAGCTTATTGAGCAACAAGGTGGCGCCCCTTCAAGTTCGAATAATACCCCAAGTGCTGATCCGAGCGCGTCTTCATCATCTCCTCCATCTACGCCACCACCTTTGCCAAAAGATTAGTTAGCCACTATGATGTGGTATGCCCGAAATCAGTGTAGACTCAGCCGAAACAAGTGTAGACCTAGAAAATTATAGCCAACAGCAGGGCTATTTCCGTGCTGCAGACGGGGTGAAACTATATTACTCCTGGGAAGGTCCCAAGGATGCGCAGACTTTGCTCTTCTGCTATGGATTAGTCTGTTCAACACTGCAGTGGAAATACCAGCTTGATTATTTTCGTAAGAACTATCGAGTTCTCTATATGGACTATCGCGGGCATAATAATTCCGAGGTACCAGCAGATTTCACTACTGTCACCCTAAAAACCTTGGGCCGAGATATTGCCACTATCTTAGATGAACTAGAGTTAGGACCAATTCCAGCTATTGGGCACTCTTTGGGTGTAAACGCAATCTTAGAATTGTATCGACAATACCCTCAGAAAATTTCCAAAATGGCCTTAATCTCAGGCACGCCAAAAGACCCATTTGAGACAATGTTTCAACACAACTTTTTGCAGCCTACGTTTAATCTAGTTCGACGCTTGTATTTTTCCGCTCCGGAATTACTCAAGCAGCTTTGGAAACTGCAATCTATCAACCCGGTGAACCAAGAATTTATTGCCCGCGCTGGATTTAATAAAAAGTATGCAAAGCAAGAGGATATTAATGAATACCTACGAGTGACTGGTACAATCAACGTTGGCGTATTCATGCAACTCCTTTCTGATTTCACTCGCTACAACGCTTGCTATTGGCTGGAAGATGTGAAAATTCCGACGTTAGTATTGGGTGGGAAATTGGACAAGATCACTCCCATCCAACAACAAGAAATTTTGGCAAAACTGATTCCGAATGCACAACTTGAAATCATTCCAGAAGGGTCACACAATGCCCAGCTGGAGTTCCCGGAACTAGTCAATGAGCTCCTAGAAAATTTTTTGAGTGATATCGTGGATCAGTCGAGTTCGTACTTACCCGCATAGTCCTCTTTGAGGGATTCGTCTTGTTCTTTTTTTTCTAAAACGCAATTACCAATGGCCAATATGTCGAGGTCTGTAGCCATAAAACAACGGAATGCATCCCTAGGTGTGCATACAATTGGCTCACCTCGCACATTAAAAGAGGTATTCACGATGACTGGACAGCTACTCTTTTTATTGAATTCGGAGATAAGTTTATAATAGCGGGGATTTGTTTGTTTGCGCACGGTTTGAATTCGTGCGGAATAATCCACATGCGTAACCGCAGGAATATCAGACCTTGGCACATTAAGCTTCTCAATACCGAATAATGCCTTTTCCGATTCAGACACTTCTTTCTGTCGATCCTTTGCCACGTCCGCTACGAGTAGCATATAAGGAGATTCCTTCTTTAACTGAAACCATTTACCAACTTCCGAGTGCAATACAGATGGAGCGAATGGTCTGAATGATTCGCGAAACTTTACTTTCAAATTTAAATTCTTCTGCATGCTCGTACTACGTGCATCAGCAATTATCGACCTAGCACCGAGTGCACGTGGACCATACTCCATTCGCCCCTGGAACCAACCAATGGCCTTGCCATTCACCAAAGCTGAGGAGACTTTATCCATAAACTTGTCATCACTAAGAGTTTTAAATTTTGCTCCAGCCGTTGTAAGTTCCGATTCAATTTCGTTTTGTTGAAATTCAGGGCCAAGGTACGAACCCTTCATAGCATCGCTAGCAACTACTGTTCGTGGCCGCTCTTTATGGTGATGGTAGGCGGTCAATGCGGCGCCCAATGCACCGCCGGCGTCTCCTGCGGCTGGTTGCACCCAAATTCTATCAAAAATATTTTCACGTAAAAGCTTCCCGTTAGCAACGCAATTGAGTGCAACCCCACCGGCTAGGCATAGGTTGTTTAGACCCGTTAACTTACGCACTCCATTCGCTAGCTTTAAAACAACATCTTCCGTAACCTTTTGCACAGAAGCAGCAAGATCCATATGTCTTTGAGTCAAGTCTCCAGAGTCCAGCTTTCGCGCTGGCCCACCAAAGACCTCTGCAAATTTATCATTCGTCATACGTAGACCAGTGCAATAGTCAAAATAGTCCATATTCAAGCGAAAGGAACCATCCTCTTTTATGTCGAGGATATGCTCATAGATCTTATCGACATACTTGGGCTCTCCATAGGGTGCTAACCCCATCACTTTATATTCACCACTATTGACTTTAAAACCGATATAATAAGTGAAGGCGGAATAGAGTAAGCCCAGTGAATGCGGGAAATGAATTTCCTTGGTCATCTTCAACTTATGACCATCTCCAATCGACAGCGATGTAGTTGCCCACTCTCCAACTCCATCCATTGTGAGCACTGCTGCCTTTTCAAAGGGCGATGGATAAAAGGCCGAGGCCGCATGACTCTGATGGTGTTCAGCAAACAAAAGTTTTTCTTCCAGGTCTATCTCTAGCAAAGATCGTTTCAATTGTTTCTGTAAAAGACTCTTTTGGAAAAGCTTCTCTTTAATCCAAACTGGAAGAGCTGTAGAAAAGGACTTATACCCCTTCGGTGCAAAGGCCAAATAGGTTTCCAGTAGGCGCTCAAATTTAATGAAGGGCTTGTCATAGAAGGCAACGTAATTGATCTCTTTCATGGTGCATTTAGCTTTGTCTAAACAAAATTGAACCGCATAATGAGGAAATCGAGCATCATGCTTTCGGCGAGTAAAGCGCTCTTCTTGGGCCGCAGCCACAATCTCTCCGTCCACGACAATTGCCGCTGCAGAGTCATGATAGTATGCTGAAATTCCAAGTATCTTCATTGTATCTTTATCGCAACCTCAAGCCTAGAATTGATACTTCATTGTGTCAGGCTTCGGGCCGGGAGGATTCCGATTAGTCCAATAGGTATCTACCTGTTTATCCGGCTCCAGCGGCATTATTTTTTTACCAATCCCACGGATGAAAAGAGCATACGGCGTAATCACTCCATAAAATATTACCCCCATTACAATTGGGTTCACAATTTTATGTAGAAGCATGCCAAACTTAAACCACGCAATATTTGGGTAATAGAGTGCCTTTGGAAAGGCAAGGCCGAACAATCCACAAAGACCACCAATACCCCAAAATACCGCATGTAAATCTCTTACTCGGTTCCCAAAAAGGAGAGGCCAAACGCCTAAAATTAAGAAAATAAATAAAAAGGTCAGGCCAAAGGAGCGCTCACTCGGCAAAGGAAAACTGTCTGGGTCATGATAATTTTTGAACTTCTGCATTCCCTATCTTATCCCGTCCATAAACTCTAAGTGTTGCCACGTTCATTCGACGGAACTAGCGTACCCAACACCCGAAGCGCGGCTACTCCAACTTGGGCTGCTTTGTATGACTTGTGAGCTGCAAGGCCACTTTGTGCCTCCTCATAACTGCGAGCATCCATAATCTGAACTTCAAACGGATAAAAGAATGAATGCTCACGGGATAGCTGACCAATATCCACGCGATCGGCAAATTTCTTTAATTCGTCTATGCCACTTTCCATCACCATAGCTTTTATCTTTTTTACATCATCATAAACTGGGTTGCGGTATTTGATTAGCTGCCGACATGTAAATTGGATTGCAGTATAACTCTCTGAACTAAACGGATTTGAGGTACCGTTAATTTTTGACTCCTTTGGTTGCTCCTGCAATCGCTTTTCAATATAGGCATCAATCTCTCCCGGCGTACGCAAATGATCTTTTTCCACTTGTGAGCGCACCTCTCGCCACACTCGTCGATAAAGAAACGGATCCACCAAAGCGTTCCGCGAACGGGATGGCTTTACATTGCCAGGAATAACGAGACTGCGATCTCGTAAAAATTTCAACACGCGCAAAGAATCCATTCTGGATCTCGTGACAAATCGAACTCCAACTTGGTCATAAATATCTTCCGCTACGTTTTCTTGTTTATGTAATAGCTTGAGAACCTGTGAATCTCGAGACTTTCGCGGCTTGGTATGAAAATGCATCAATTCGATTGGGCTCGAGTCTTTCGAGTCATCGAGATAAATTCGATCATCAACGTTTTGCACCACTTTGTAAAAGCGATCAAAAACCTGCTGTTGAATCGTTGATAAATAGTCCGCACGGATATCTTTGTCTAAATGACAAATTGTATGCATCACCCTCAAAATCGCGCAGGCCCAAAGCTTTTGCTCCTCATGCTTTAAGTCTGTCTCCGTAACGTAGAGAAGGAGTTTCCGAATATCTTGCAACTCATAAAAGGTTTGTGGAATCGTTAGCTCATAACCTGTAGCCGAACCGGGTTTTAAAAAATATTTTTGGATAAAGCGCATGGACTCTTGGTACACGCCAAGCAATTCTGCCGCTTGAATCGGCTCATCTGCCTTGTACCCATAGGCGTCGATGAAAAAAGAGGCTGAATCCAAATCTGCAACCGGTAACAGACCCCCACGTGTATCAATCGACGAACGACCGCCTAGCATCACGTCGAGAATATCTCGACTTAGACGCAGAGACTCTAAATATTCGCGCAATGCCACACTGTCTCCATCCTTCATTGTCCCCACAGCGTAGTGTATTTCCCCTCTATTTACAAATATTTACAAACCTCTCCTCCCTATTGACAATCCATAGCGCATTACCCACAATCGCAACATGTCTGCCCCAGATACAAACACGGATGATCGTCAAAGTGGACCACTTTGGCACCTCGCAAGTATCATCGCCACATTCTTTTATTCTGGTCTCTTGCCGAAGGCCCCCGGCACCTGGGGCTCACTGGCAGCCCTTCCACTTGCATGGTTTCTCTGGAGCGGCCCATGGTGGCTGGGTGTGACTCTAACTGTCGCAGTGTTTCTCGTCGGCGTCTGGGCGGCGCATCATTATTGTCTTGCCACCGGCACTCACGACAATCAGAAAATTGTCGTCGATGAAGCCGTTGGAATTTTTATCGTTACGGCAATCGCCAGTCCAAATTTTTTAAGCTATCTAGTTTCATTTCTAAGCTTCCGCTTGTTTGACATCACTAAGCCCTTTCCCGTCCGATGGCTAGACAAAAATATCCCCGGCGGTTTAGGTGTCGTCGTCGATGATGTGGCCGCAGCCGTTTGGGCCCTAGTGCCTGTGGCATTGTTTGAGCGTTTTGCCTTACCGTTACTAACTTAGGGGTGAGCACCCATGAAAATTGCGATTCTAAACATTGGTGATGAACTCCTCGATGGGCGAACAACCAATTCAAATGCAAGCTTTTTTGCAGCTGTACTGAAAGGCGCTGGATTAACTGTTCAAGAAGTTCGTATGGTGGAGGATAACGCAGACGCTATTGTAGCGGCACTCGAAGACTTAAGCATCTATGATGAAGTCATTGTCTCGGGAGGGCTCGGCCCAACGGCCGATGATATCACCGCAATGGCAGCAGCAAAATTCTCCAAGCAACCACAGGTCTATTTACCTGCAGCGGAGAAGATGATTCGACGGCAACTAGCTCCTGAAAAACAGAAGTATAGCCTGACTCAGAGGCGACAGGCTTTTCTTCCAAAGAAGGCGAAAATCATCGACAATCGTTGGGGTATTGCCCCCGGTTTTTGGTTGTGTGCACGTAAGACAAATTATTCCTTTTTGCCCGGAGTACCCAGGGAGTGTCGCCCTATGCTAGAGAAGGTGCTTTTGCCTCGAATTCTTGCGTCCGACAAGAGTCCACAAAGGATCAAAGAGGCGTTGATTTGGCAGTGCTTTGGTGCAAAGGAAGCCGATCTCTACTCCTTGATCGCATCGGACGTAGAGCAAGCGCAAAAAAAATTTGGCGATAACTTCTCATTTTCTTGCTTGATTCCCTTCCCCATCATCCAAATTCGCGTTGAATTTTGGCAAGGACGCGGAAAACGTTCGGCTACGAAGGAGGAGCGCAAACGCTTTGTCGCTGCTCTTAATCGTACATTGAAACAATTTATATTTACGCGTAAGAATGAATCTTTAGCGCAAAATGTTTTGAGTTGCTCATCGGAAATAAGCGTAACTATATCGACAGCGGAATCCTGCACGGGGGGCATGATTGGAGCAGCTTTGACGGACATCTCCGGTTCTTCTGACACTTATTTGGGCGGAGTTGTTTCCTATAGCAACGAGACAAAACAAAGAATCCTTGGCGTGCAAGCCGCGACCCTTCGTCGACACGGAGCCGTCTCAGAAGCAGTCGTATGTGAAATGGCAGAAGGTGTTCGGGATAAACAGCAAAGTGACTTTGCTGTGGCTATTAGCGGCATTGCTGGACCAGGAGGTGGCAGTAAAGAAAAACCTGTTGGCACTTTGTGGTGTGCGGTAGCTGGCCCAAAGCGGACGATTACTCGCCACGTACTATGTAAACAGGGTAAAGGCACACGAGAGCAAAACCGGCGCTACGCCGTTGTATTAGCTTTAAACCTATTGCGTCTAGAGCTGGAATCCATGTCATCAACGCGTTAAGCTAATGCGCAGCTATGAATTTAGCGGATGGTCTAGTCCAAATGATGACCTAGAGCGATAACCCAGCCAGTCGTCGTAAATTCAAACACTGCGTCTAAAAAAACTTTAAAATACGCCTCGCATTACCCTTCGTCCTTGCTTCTCAGTTTGCACCTCATGTGCTACCAATTTAAGCAGATTTTTTAAAAGTCAGGAATTTTTGAATTTAGGAATTTTTAAAATCTAACCATCAAAAGGGGAAGAAAGCATGGCTCTACAAACAAACAACAATAGCAGAAATAGCAGCAACGGCAGAAACGACGCCGCCAATAAGTCCAAAGCACTCGACATGGCAATCCAATCGATCGAAAAGCAGTTCGGTCGCGGTTCAATCATGCGCTTAGGCTCTGGAGATAACCTTTATGAAGGCATCACTGCCATTCCGACTGGCTCGCTTTCCCTGGACATCGCTCTCGGCGTAGGTGGCGTTCCAAAAGGTAGAGTTATTGAGATTTATGGGCCAGAGTCTTCCGGTAAAACGACGCTTGCCTTACACCTTGTAGCCGAAGCGCAAAAGCAAGGTGGCACAGCCGCTTTCATCGATGCGGAGCACGCTCTTGATGTAGAGTACGCACGCAACCTTGGTGTGAACGTCGACGAAATGTTGATTTCTCAGCCAGATACTGGTGAACAAGCCCTAGAAATTACAGACATGCTGATTAAAAGTTCTGGTGTGGACATCTTGATTGTGGATTCGGTTGCGGCTCTAGTTCCACGGGCGGAACTAGAAGGCGATATGGGCGACCACCAGATGGGTGCGCAAGCTCGACTTATGTCCCAGGCCTTGCGTAAGCTGACTGGCTCAATCCATAAAACTGGAGCCACTGTTATTTTTATTAACCAGATCCGGATGAAAATTGGTGTAATGTTCGGTAACCCGGAAACGACTACTGGTGGAAATGCACTTAAATTCTACTCTTCTTGCCGTTTAGATGTTCGCCGCGTAGCTTCGATTAAGAATGGCGACGAAGTTGTGGGTAACCGTACGCGCGTTCGAGTGGTGAAAAACAAAGTTTCGCCTCCGTTTAAGCAAGTTGAATTCGATATTATCTACGGTGAAGGTATTTCGAAAGAAGGCGATATCCTAGACATGGCTACAGACATGAATATTGTTAACAAGTCTGGCACTTGGTTTGCTTATGGTGATGAGCGCCTAGGCCAAGGGCGGGACAATGTTCGTAAGATGCTTAAGGAGCGCCCTGAGCTACTCTTGGAAATTCGTCGCAAGGTCTATAACACGAAAGGTATTAACTTACCGAACGGTGAAGTGGCGGCAGCTCCTGCTACAGTAGAAGTCAAAGCAGGGGTCAAAACGGAAATGAAACCAATAGAAACGAAGAAAACACCCGCGGCTAAGAAACCCTCTAAGTAGCTCTCTGTGTAGTCCTCCATGTAGCTTTCTATAGGCTGCAAACGACTAAACCCAAAGAATTCAGACAGGAGAGTGCATGCCCGACAGTATCAAACGCCAAAGATTCTATCTCGGCGCACTTATACTGATGCACCTCCTGCTCGCTGGAATTATTCTCTACATTCGCCCTTTTTGGGGGCTTATGGATGATGGCCATAACTTAAATCGCTTGAACAAAATTGCCGAGTATGGGTTCGCTGAGCGCTTTTGGATTGAACTAAGGGGCGATATCTCCTGGGGCATGCTCCGCCTCTTTATCCTCCCGATGTATTATATCATCTACAAACCCTTTCAAGACTCCAGCACGGCAACCTTTCTTTGGAATTTCACACCTGAAACATAGTACCCCTTCCGTCTGGATTACGCCATACAACCCCGGTGCCCCTATCTCTCCTCTTAATATTTTATCGTACTAATTAAATCGTGAACTCATCACTCAGATACGCCGACTTCATGAAGAAGATTGTTCAACTCGGAAGCAATTTCTCCTACAGTTTCTGGCGGGTAGCCGACACGAATATCAAATCCGTGCATTGGTGTACCAAAGCAGGATTCTCTTACCAAAGCCACAATCATTAACACTTGTTCGTGCGTCATCTCAATGGTCACAGTTTTGTCGGTCTTATCTCTTATCTTCATAGTTACTCGCTCCCAGAATACGGTGTTGTTCGTTTGGGCAAGTTAGAAATATATTCGTCCCAATTCCTGGGTTGAAACATAGTACCCCTTCCGCCTGGATTACGCCATACAACCGTACCTGTGGACTCCTGAATATAAACAACCCCCCTCCTCGAGTAACGTACGCTGCTTGGATTTTCTACTACACTATTAACATGAGTTCTGAACTGTGCCCGAGTTCTAATCCCCAGCCCTTTGAATTCGCCTTGAACGACTACATGCTTTTCAAAAGAATGATCAACTATGGTATCAAGAAAAAGTTCATGTTCGGGATCTGGCACGTCAACTGTTCGTGTCGCTACAGCTCCTCCTGCATCCGGCGGCGGTTCTGGGCCTGATCCTAGTTTTCTGATTTTGGATAGGCGTGCTACTGGTACAACGACGGAGGCAACTATTCCAGCCCCCTTGATCTGATTACGAGTATGTTCTGGAAGCTCGTTCCAATTCTCTGAGACTACATTTCCTGTTCTGTCATCCACATATGTAACTACCTCATTAACAGCACTTCCGATCTCTCCAAGACCATCAAGCACAGTAGCCGTTTGCTCAGGGTATCTATCTTCAGCCCATTCCAAAGCCCTATCTGTACCGGCTTCTATGGCTTGGTTCACAGGGTCTTCACCTGCTCCAACTCTTTCCAGTCCTGCAAGCACCATAGACAGGGCCTGGGCGCGGGGGTCGATGAGGCCCGTGTCACATGGAATACAAGTGTTGGCAAGTTTCTGTATAAAATTACTATGTAGATCCTGCGGCTCTTCGAATAAAGCGGTGGCCATATCTCTGCCCTCGACTGCATATGGTCTACCATCAACCATTACTACATCATCAACCACTGCTACATCGTCGACAGTGGGAGAAGCAGTTGTGTTGTCTGCTCGATTTGTGTTGTCTACTCGATCTAGTCCACCGAGCCTAGGGTCACCCATAGCCCCCATAGCCTCTAATTCATTTAAATCTTCATCGCTAAAACACTCAGATAGCTCGCTCGCAACAGAGTCATCATCATATATAAGCTCTTGTGCACTCTCCGAAACTCGCGCACCACCTGGCAAACTATCCATATCTGGAACAGAAGTTGCCTCATCGATTCGTGCAATTCGTGTTTGTATTTCATGACCATTACGAGTCGCCTCGGCTAGCATAAGATCATGACGAGCGCGAACTTTGTGCAGAACTTCTATCATCTTCTGAGTTCGTTCCATGTTCTGCAGAAGCTCTTCTAAGGCTAATTGCGTGAATCCAGCCTCTGTAGCGGTGCCTGCCGCGTGCTGCTGATGGAGAAGCGCGCTTTGTCTGTCCATTGTATGCTTAGCTGCGCGAAAAGAAGCCCTCATAGTTTCTATATCTTTATTAAGATTGCCCACTATTGACGCTTCCAGCTCACTCTGCTTTTTATACATGTCCAGCATGGAATGGTAACTCGATGCCTGCCCACCGGATATGTCGTGACCGTTAAGGTCGTTGATATAACAGGTGCCTGATTCCATGACGGCTGCGTAATTTTGCCTGGCCGCCTCTCGTTTATAAACCAAGTCTAGGCAAGATCTATGTGCACTCAACGACCCGGCCGCCACGGTGCCGAATTGCTGGCTATCGAACTCCCGGTTTGCAACACAATGGGTCCGACCAGCTAGCCGCTCAGGCATGTCTTCAGGCTTAACCCGACATACATTTGCAAATGAGCTAGTCGAAAAAAGAAACAGAATCAAGAAAATAGCGAGTAGATGTTTTTTCACCCCGGTGCCCCTATCTCTCCTCTTATTTTTTTATCATACCAATTAAATTATATATAAAACAAGAAATACTTAATTTCTGAATGCTTTTTATTCCATGCCAATTGAGTGTGAGTCTAAAAGTATTCGAATGACTCCAAAAGGAGTGGGAGAAATACCGAGATGATGTGGCGAGCATAGTTGATGCCTACCCCTTTGGTTTGTACAATAAGCACATGAATTCTCATCAATTTACTCTCAGAAACATGCTTCCTCCAGTGGCAAGTCTTTTGCCTGGATTTACTTCCTCTTTTTTACTTGGATTTGCCGCAGAGATTAGCCACGCACAAAGTAACCCTCCTCAGGTGCAAACTCCCCCGGCCAGTTCCGTTCCACCAGCCATTCCAAGCAGTCAATTACCCAACACAAATACCGATTCTGAAGCACCGGACTTCAATAAGCCTGAAGGCAAGGGCTCAAAACTGGGGAAATATCGAGTTGCCGACGGATTGGTAAAAGGCGGGAGAGTTAAGGTCAAAGATCGATTGACGGATACATATAAAAGTTCTGTCGTCCGCGTAATTGCCCGCGACGAGTCCGGGAACATCCTCAATCAGGCCATGGGAGTTTCCATTGGTGTAACGGCAAATAATCTACGCGTCGGCGACTCTAACTACATCGCAACTCCGCTTTCGTTAGTTCTAGGGAATACCTTGCAATGGGCTGATCAAATCGAAGTACAGCAAGACAATGGCGCTTCCCTAAAAGCGAAAGTAGCCCTGATTGATGAACAAATTGATCTCGTTCTATTAAAGCCAGAGATCTCTCCAAGTCCTCTGCGTTTTATCCCTGCAGAAAATGAACGGCCAAGATTAAATATTCTCACACTCGAATTAAAGGAGAAACGCGACGATTCTGGTGCAAAAATCATTGTGGCAGAAGGTCATGAAGGTGTATTAGCCGCCATGGACTCCGAAAAAGGGACACTTACAGTATCCGGCCGCAGGATTTCTAACCGTCAAGCCGGAACGGCCATTATTAATTTACAAGGCCAATTGCTTGGTATGCTGCTACCAAATTCACGCGGAATCCTTTCTTCAAGATTGAAGCAAGCCGTTTCTCTCGCAAAAGGCAAACGCCCATTCCATCCTCGATTAGTCGGTGCAATTATGGGGCGTGGAGTACTCGTCGACCCACGACTCAAGGACGCGTACAAATCCATTCCAGATGCACTTCAAGATATCGCTGATGGCAAAGCTCCTAAGGCCGACACAAAACTCTATCTTAAAGCACATACCGATGAACTAAAACCTAAAGATCCGCCTCGATCGATTCTAAAAGTCGCTCCTGGTGAGTATGAGCTCACCGAATCCATCGTACTGCCGTCCAATATTTCAGTTTCCGGCTCCGGGGCCAAAGACACAATTCTCAGAATGACTTCAGCAAATAAACCAGTGGTGGTTTTAGATAACGTAAAGAATATTACCGTTGCTAATTTTCGTATCCTGCCGGGCAAGCAAGAAAAGGCCATTGCAAGTGTACGCATCCGTAATTCACAGTCTGTGGTCCTGTTAGGGAATCTGATTCAAGCAGACCAAGGTAGAGCCGTGCATTTCACAAACTCCCAAGAAATTAGTATTTTTGGCAACACCTTTCCAAAAAGAACTTCCAAAAATATTCTCAAAGCAACTCCTCCCAAAGATGTTTCCAAAGGCATCTACTGCCAGGCGTCCACAGCTACAGTGGAAACTAATGCCTTTCTCGAAGAGTGGCCACAGTCGTTGGCAGTTGGGAAAAGCTGCCATATGCTTGCCGAGCGCAATATCTTTATTCGCAATCAAATTTCAATCGCCGTTTCCAGCCAAAGCACAAGTTTAGAGCTCAAAAACAACACTTTCGTCGGATCTAAAATGGCCCTTCGCTTTTTTGGTAAACTCCCTGAGTTCGTAGTGGAAGATAATCTTTTCTACCGCAATAAATTTTCTATCCTTTCACAGCTACCACTCGAAGTGCAGAAATTCGGTCGAAACGGAGCCTATCAGAGTGTAGCTTTTCAGGATGGTAAGATGGTCCCCGGCCTAGATTTCGTAAAAGGTAAGCCGGAATTTCGAAAGCCTGACAAGTACGATTTTCGACTGCTACCAGGGAGTCCGAATGTAGGGGCGGGAATTCCAGGAAAAAATGGTATACCTACCGACATTGGGGCCTTCCAACCGAGCACTTATTTAGGTAAACATACCTCACACCTAATCGATACCCTCAGCTTAGCGCTCGAATCAGAAAATTTGAGCCTGGAATGGGGCTTTGAGGAATAAACTATGAACCGTTTATCCGGAGCGGAAATCCGCGAGGCATTCCTGGCTTTTTTTGCCGATCGAGGGCATTTTCGTGAAAATTCGGCCTCGCTATTACCACAAAACGACCCTACTCTACTCTTTACTGCAGCAGGCATGGTGCCGTTCAAAAATGTGTTCACCGGGATTGAAAAGCGTGATTACACCCGCGCCACTACGGCCCAACGTTGTCTCCGAGCCGGCGGTAAGCATAATGATTTGGAGAATGTTGGCTTTACTAAACGCCACCAAACCTTCTTTGAAATGCTAGGAAACTTTTCCTTCGGTGATTATTTTAAAGAAGACGCAATTAAATGGGCTTGGGAACTTTCCACTAAAGTCCTAGGCCTACCGAAAGATCGAATTTATGTTTCGGTTCACACGACAGACAATGAAGCCTCTGAAATTTGGGAAAAGAAGGTTGGTGTCGCTAAGGATCGAATCTATCACTTTGATAAAGACAATTTTTGGTCTGCCGGCGACGTCGGGCCTTGTGGGCCTTGCTCTGAGTTGTTTTTTGATCGCGGAGAGGCATTCAATACCGGTGACCCGGAATTAGACCGCATGGGTGGCGATGGCGATCGTTATCTAGAATTCTATAACCTCGTATTTATGCAATACGAGCGAGATGAGAATGGAGATCTAAATCCACTTCCTAAACCATCAGTCGATACAGGCATGGGGCTGGAGCGTATAACTTCAATCATTCAAGAGGTGGACTCTAATTACGAAACAGACCTCTTCACCCCAATTATCTATGCGATCAAAAGCTCTAGCCCAGTCCTAAAAGACAACATCACGGCCGATGAAGTTGGGCAACCTGAAAAGCTTTTCATTGATCTTAGCCCAGAACAAAAAATTGCTGCACAAGTGGTGGCCGATCATTTGCGAGCCGTATCCTACCTAATCGCCGATGGCCTCCTTCCTAGTAATGAAGGTGCTGGCTATGTTTTACGTCGAATCCTTCGACGTGCCGTACGATTTGGCAAAAATATCGGATTTAATGAACCATTCATGCACAAGATAGTACCGATAATCACCCAACAACTTGGCGATTTTCACCTGGTTCTTCGAAAACGAGAAGCTCATGTTCAAAAAGTGCTAAAAGCTGAGGAAGAAAAATTCTTCCAAACTCTGGAAAAAGGGCTAGCGATTCTCAATGAAGAGCTGGCTCTACTCAGAAAAGGAAATACCCTGGATGGGAATACTGCATTTCTACTCTACGATTCCTTTGGCTTCCCTCTAGACCTGACAGAGATCATTGCGCGCGAGCATGGCATTGAAGTCGATAATGTAGGATTTAACAAAGCAATGGCGAAACAAAAGTCTCAGTCCAAAGCGAAGGAGTCGAAAAATAAATCTGAATATGATGAAATTTATCGAAAATTAAGTACTGAATTGTCCAAAACGAAATTTACCGGCTACGATTCTTACAGCGACCTGCGTGGGTCCGGCAAAGTGCTCGCCATTTTACAAAATGGCTCTGAATCAGACTCAATTTCGGCAAGTTCAGAATCCGTTACCGCTCAACTAGTATTTGATTCATCTGTACTCTATGCGGAAAGTGGTGGTCAGGTCGGCGATACTGGATTATTGACAATGTCGGGAAAAGACATGGCCGTAGTTCGCAACGTTAAAAAACCCTTTGCTAATCTTTCTGTTGTCCATGTATCTGTTTCACCGGGAGCAACAATCACCAAAGGTGATAGCGTCGACCAACGAGTGAATTCAATTTCGCGTAAACAAATCGCCAACAATCATACAGCAACGCACCTATTGCACTGGGCACTGCGTGAAGTGCTTGGTGACCATGTGAAGCAGGCAGGGTCATTGGTAAAAGATGATGTCCTACGCTTTGATTTCACCCACATGCAAGCGATGACGCCAGAAGAAGTTGCAACGGTGGAAGAGTTGGTAAACGAGAAAATAAATGATGCTTACCCTGTAGAGGCCACTGTTATGAAAAAAGATGATGCCATTGCTGCAGGAGCAATCGCTCTATTTGGTGAAAAATATGGCGATGAAGTTCGAGTGCTGACAATTGGTAAATTTTCTGTAGAGCTTTGTGGTGGTACTCATGTGAAAAACACGTCTCAGATTCGCATGATGGTTATAACGGAAGAAACAGGCATTGCTGCTGGAACCAGACGAATTACCGCCCGCACTGGCGCAGATGCTTTCTCCTTTTTACGCCAGAAAGCCAGAATCACCGACGGGTTACGCGCACAAATTAAAGCTGGAAATGACGGAGAAATTATTGAGCGCGTTCTAAAAATTCAACAAAACTCGCGCGATTTAGAAAAGAAAATCAATCACATGGAAGAACGTAGTACAGGTTTACTAGCTCGCCAGATTGCTAACACTCCAGCACAAATTGGTAATTTTAATTTTATCTCTCACCAAATGGAAGGGGACGCAAAGTCTGCGCGCTCACTTGCGGATAAAGTTCGACGACATCTACCGAGCGGAATTATTGTGATCGGCGCTCAGCAGGACGGTAAGGCTTTCATTCTCGTTTCGGTTTCTAAGGATATTTCAAAACAAGTCCCCGCGAGTAAACTCGTGCAAGCGGTAGCACCAAAAATTGAAGGTAGGGGCGGCGGAAAGCCTGAAATGGCTCAAGCCGGAGGCACCAACGTCTCTGGCATTAAGGGCGCGCTCAAGCAAATTAAGGAAGAAGTTGGGCTTCGGCTAGGACTATGTTAGACAGTCCCGAGTCATCTCTATAGATGCGTTCATCTATCAGTATGTAAGTATATTATATACAAGGATATAAGGAGAATTTAAATGAGTATTCAGTTACTGGGCACATTGAGCAGAGTAGCATCGAGCGGAACAGCAAGCTCAACGCTTAGAGCCGCCTTACTTGTCGGCGTGCTAGCTATCGGTATTACCGCTTGTTCTAAGAAACAAAGTGAAACAAGCGTTTCTAAATCCTCTGGGTCAGGAGAAGAACTCGCTTCCTCAACTAGCTCGGAAAAAGTTTTGCGGATTGCGCTTCGAGATGATGTGAAAACATTAGATCCGGCGAATGCCTATGACTCCGTATCACTGACAGTTATGCCCCTATCATTAGAATCATTGTTTCAGTACTCCTATTTAAAGCGCCCACTTCAATTGGAGCCGTTACTCGCGAAATCTATGCCGACTGTTTCAAAGAATGGCTTAATTTACACAATTAAAATTAAAGAGGGCGTGAAATTCCAGGATGATGAAGCATTTGCTGAGGGAAAAGGCCGTGAACTTGTCGCCGCTGATTTCATCTATCAATGGCAACGACTACTTCACCCAGATCTTCGCTCAAATGGCGCATGGATTTTTGAAGATAAGATTAAAGGCTATAACGATCTGAAAAAGAAACTTGCAAATACGAAGGGAGATAAGGAAAAGATTGAATCGCTGCTAAAGAGTAATATTGAGGGTTTTAAGGCAGTAGATGATCATACAATCCAAATCACCTTGGAGCGTGAGTATCCACAGCTTCTATACATCTTGGCGATGGGTTTCTGTGTGCCAATAGCCCCCGAAATTATTGCAAAGTATGGTCACGAAGGAGTCAACGACCGCATGGTTGGAACCGGCCCTTATATTCTTAAAGAAATTATTCGTGGCTCGAAAATCATAATGGAAAAAAATCCAAGCTTCCGCAAGGAATACTACCCGAAGAAAGGTGATGCGGAAGCAAAAGAAATGGGACTTCTAGCCGCTGCAGGCAAAGAACTTCCTTTCATAGATAAGATCGTTCTTAATATCATGAAAGAAGATAGCCCAATGTGGTTGCAATTTAACAAGGGCAATCTAGATATTGGTTCGATTCCAAAGGACTCATTCGATTCAGCGATCAATCCTCAGCAAGAACTTACACCTGATCTAGCTAACAAAGGAATTCGTCTGTATAAGTACGACCGCCCAGTAATTTGGTACTTAAACTTCAACATGAAAGACAAATTGCTCGGCAAAAATACTTACCTTCGTAAAGCAATCGCATCTGCTATTGACCGCGACTATATGATTCGAATTTTCTTAAACGGCCGCGGAAAAAAGGCAACTTCCATGGTTCCCCCAGGAATTGAAGGTCACGTGGAACGCGATACGGTTATTGGAGACTATAATATCCAAAAAGCGAAAGAATATTTGAAGCTTGCTGGGTTCCCAGAAGGCCTAAATCTTCCGGTTATCAACTATGATTTACGTGGCGCCTCCACAACGGCTCGTCAACAAGGTGAGTATATTAAGAAGGCACTTGCTAAGGTCGGAATCAAAGTTAAAGTAATTACCAACACATTCCCTGCATATCTTGAAAAAGAGAAGAATGGGAACTTGCAATTTTTTATTGGTGGTTGGGCTGCCGACTATCCGGATTCAGAGAACTTCTTACAATTGCTATATTCTAAGAACGTATCTCCAGGCCCGAATGCATCCAACTGGCAGAACCCTACATTTGACAAATTCTACTTGAGTTCATCTAAACTGGCGCCAGGTCATAAAGACAAGGTGAAACTGGTTAAGAAAGCGGAAGATGTAGCATTTAAGGAAGCTATTTGGTCTATGCTCTACTACCCACTCGCGTACGTTCCATACCACAGCTGGGTTAAGAACTACCGTCCGAACGAGCTGATTAACAACGACCTTAAGTATCTCGACGTTTCACTGGAAAAGCGTGATGATATGCTACAGGCTAAATTCTAAAATATCGTGACGTTTCAAAGAAACGAAAGATGCCTTTTGGGGCAGGTAAGCGAAGCGGGAGCGAGCCCGTGACGCCCATGATGCTTGAAACCAAGGCTCTAATAAAAAATTTTTAGGTGTTCGCGGTCTTCGTGACCATGTTCGGCACAGCTAGCAATGAAACGAATGAAATGATAAACCGCACGGTACGACTTGAGCGTTTTGTCAATTAGGCAGCCATATTGCCGTACTGGACTTCCGTTCTCAATCGCATCTACAGTCCGAACAGCTTTTACTCGTAGTGGAAGATACGAATCAGAAGCAAAATATAAGCGCATATTAATAACGGCGCCTTCGACTAAAACTAAGTTGCTATTGTGAGGAACTTGAAAAGATAGACCCATTTCGGAGATGTCCACAAGTTCAATCGCATGCAAGCCCTTTTGCTCCATTACAGTGTAGACACCGAGTACATTGCGAAAGATTACCCGTTCGTAAGCGCGACGTCGATTTTCAATCTGCTCTTCACGAGCGTTCCCAAAGCTTAGAACATCACCCTTGTCAATGCTGATGCTGATATCATCCTTGCGAGGCATATGAGTACTCCCATGAGATCCATTATAGCTTTCATGAAGCCCATCGGAGGCAAACTGACTAAACTTTAGACAATATCTCGTTAAGTACCCAGCACTTCTTCCATGACCACAGCCTCACTTGCCAAGTCCATAAATTCGAGAAACTTGCTCAATGCTTGAACCGGTTTCGAGGTTGTTTGCATGAAAGAAACTGCAACTTCCTCGTCAGCCACACGGACAACATGCATCTCGATCGGTAAATAAACCGCAGGACTAGTATAGAGCCGCGCTTGAAACTCCTGTCCTTTGGAGAAATCATGATCCGTATCTAAAGTGAACGATAAGCCACTGGTTGAAATATCGCGTATATAAACTCGGCTCATGCCAAGATGATTTGGAATAACTATAAAGAATGCAAAAGAATCCTCAACCGCGATTCGTTTCGCTCGTCGGCGCTCAATATTGATTTTTGATTTATTATCCTTATCTGTCATACTGTTCTCATTTCTAGAGCTTTAGTTCTTCTTTTCTAATGCTTTTAATTTGTCATCTGTAACTGTTTTCTTACTCTTTTGGATCGGAAATTTTTGGCGCTTTATCAGCCGGGGGGGCCGTCGCTGTTGCCATCCCCACAGGAGCCATAGCTGCAGGTGCCATCGCTGCGGGTGGTGCCACAGCTGTAGGTGCTGCCATCCCCACAGGCGCCACTACCGCAGGAGCCATCCCCACCACAGGAGC
>JAAHTH010000208.1_pt1 | contig 56654 bp, 79 predicted proteins | sample 6116091 | NCBI WGS metagenome assembly JAAHTH01 (sample SAMN13939990, study PRJNA603662) | sponge metagenome | isolation source: marine sponge | host: Mycale hentscheli | place: New Zealand | collected 2006 | reverse complement strand
ATATATCTTCGAGGAAATCTAGTGTGGTCTTCATGGTTCGGCTCCAATTTTTCAGTCTATCTACTGCTTTCAAAGAAAGCTAAGTAGTAGATAGACTGACTATTTACTTCGTAAATAGAAATTATTTACTTCGTAAATAAAATCATCAGACCCTCATCAGGGTCTGATTGAATCTCATCAAGTGTTGCATAACTGCAACAACTCTGGAAACTCCGACAACCCCTTGATCTCTTTATTATTTTTAATATTTAGAGATCATAAATGATCTCTCTAAATATAAAAAATAAAAGTTTGGATGGTGAATTTTATTTTATCTCTGAAGATTCTGTAAGAATCTTTGTGTGTGTGATATATATATCGCACCTATGCAAGGGGCTGTTGCAGATATATCACACTTTTTTAGAAAATCTTTAGAGATTTTCTATAGACCACCCCCCACCAAAAAAACCGAGGGCGCACACATATATATAAATACAGTACCCCCATATATTTAGCAAAAATACAAGGGTCATTTCATCCATATAAAACTATGATGATTTAAACCTAATTATTTTAGGCGGGAACCTTGACATAATCAATATATTCCTGTATAATAATCTCTAGAGATTCTCACAAACAGTTATTAGTTATTATTATCGTTTATTATTAATAATTGTTTTAATGTTTATTATTAATAATAATTTTTTAAAAGGTTTTATGTTATCTCTATAGAGTCTCTATAGAGATACTAAAGAGTATCTATGGAGATTACTGAAGAATACATAAAGGATCAAGACAATCCTGTAAATACATTGATGACACTAAGTACATTAATGGATGATCTTGTTCTAAAGGAGTCGCAAGATAGCTTTCTGTCCTTTGTTCGTATGGTTGCTCCTACTCTTGTATCCGATTGGAAGATGGGTAGACACATAAAGCTACTTTCCGATAAACTTCAGAAAGTAAAAGACGGAGAAGTTAAAAGACTTATGGTCTTTCTTCCTCCTCGATCTTCTAAGTCTGTCATATGCTCCAAGATATTCCCAGCATGGTATATAGGTAATAACCCGACACATGAGATTATGTCTATATCTCATAGTGATCAGTTAGCTAGTGACTTTGGCAGATCAGTTCGAGATGTGGTAAACACTGATCAGTTTCAAAATGTATTTCCCAACGTCCAGCTAAGATCAGATGTACGGGCGGCAGGTAAATGGAAAACAAATCTTAATGGAACCTACTATGCTGCTGGTGTTAGATCACAGATTGCGGGACGAGGAGCGCACATAGCAATACTAGATGATGCTATGTCAGAGGAAGATAGTTTCTCTGAAGCGGGTAGGCGGTATATTAAGGAATGGTATCCTGCAGGTTTGCGTACTCGTATCATGCCTAACGGGGCTATTGTAATTGTGAACACCCGATACCACCATGATGATCTTTGTGGTTGGTTATTAAAGCAACAAGAAGTAATGGATATGGAAGCCACTCATAAATGGGAGGTAATTCGTATTCCTGCATGGATAGATGAAGAAGCATCAAAGCTTCTGGACTTACCCATAGGAAGTTCTTACTTTCCTGAGTGGAAGCCGGATGAAGTATTACGAGTTGATGAAGAAGAGATCATTGCAAGTAATGGATCAAGATACTGGGATTCATTGTATATGCAGAATCCTACACCAGAAGAAGGTGGAATAATAAAAAAGAGATGGATACAAAGATGGGACTATGATGATCCTCCCACTTGTGACTTTGTCATTCAAACATTAGATACAGCTTTCTCAACAAAGAGTAGTGCTGACTTCTCCGTTATTCAAACATGGGGTATCTTTCAGATGCCCGAAGAAAGCTATGAAGGAGAAGAGTATATTGCTAGTAATCTTATTCTACTAGGAAATACCAGAGGAAGATTTGAATACCCTGATCTCCGAAAGATAGCTCAAAGTCTACATGAAGAGTATAGACCTGATATTTGTATTGTGGAAAAGAAAGCCAGTGGTCAATCACTAATACAAGATTTAAGACGAAGTGGCTTGCCTATTCTGGAGTACACACCTGATAGAGACAAGGTAGCCAGAGTATATGCAGCAAGTCCAGTGTTAGAAGCGGGACGATTGTGGCTACCACAGAATAAAAAATGGGCAGATGATCTAGTTGAAGAACTGCTAAGTTTTCCTAACGGTAGACATGATGATCAGGTAGACGCTCTAGCTATGGCTGTTCATTACATGAAAGAGTCATGGCATCTAACTCATCCAGATGATCCTAGCTGGGAAGATGATGTAAATCCCCGCAGACAAAAGAAAGTTGCATACTGGAGAGTTTAATGGTATAATCGTTTTCTAACCAGCAAGGGATGTAACCGAATGGGATTTCCATTAGAACTTGTAACTATGCTAGGCTCTGGAATATTATCTGGAGTTATGGCGCTTTGGTCACAAAGCATGAAAGCAAAACAAGAAGCTTTCAGTAGAGCTATAAAAGGATTACAAGAACAATCAAAAGCAACAGACCTTGCTAGACGTTACGAGAATACAGGATTTCAGATTACAAGAAGAGTTATTGCAATCTCTGCTGTATTAGCTATTATTGTTTGGCCTAAAGTTGTAGCAGTATTCTGGCCTGATATTTTGGTAACAGTAGGTTATACAGAATTTAATCCTGGCTTTTTGTTTTTGACTGAAGGAAAAGAAATTATAAAGTGGCAAGCTTTACGAGGTTTAGTTTTAACACCTCTAGATACTCATCTAGTATCTGCTATTGTAGGACTCTACTTTGGTGCATCTATTGTGAAGAACTCAAAATAAATGATGTTAGGACTCGTTGTGTGGGATTTTGAAAAAGGAATAAATCATAATCTGATCAGACCAAATCAAAAAGATTTTAAATCTTTTGAATCATACTGGAAAGAATTAAGTAACTATCTTTACTTGAAGTATAAGGATACAAGAAAAAATGGCAATTGAACGAAACCCCTTCGATCAAAAAGGTGAAGCAGAAGTTATCGCACTTGATGCAAGTAATGGTGCATCTATTGATTTAGAAAAGAATGTAAGTTTTGATATTGATCCTGATGGTGGAGTAGTTGTTAATTTTGAAGAAGGTATAGAAGTAGAAACAAAACCAGATATTAAAGAATGGTTTGAAGACCTAGCAGATAAGATTGACGATAATGATCTAGAAGAGATAGCTAATAAAGTTTTTGATAACTTTGAATCTGATAAAGATTCCAGAGGTGAATGGGAGAGTATGTTTGAACGAGGCTTTGATCTTTTAGGATTAAAGCTTCAAGATGCATCAGAACCTTTTGAGGGAGCCTGTACCGCTGTCCATCCTCTCCTTATTGAATCAGCCGTTAAGTTTCAGGCAAAGGCTTCGCTTGAATTATTTCCAGCAGCCGGTCCAGTTAAGTCGCAGGTGATAGGTAACGAGACTCCTGACAAGATGAAACAAGCTGACCGTGTACAAGAATTTATGAACTATCAGCTAACTGAACAGATGCCGGAATACTTTGACGAATCAGAACGGCTATTGTTTCATCTACCTATTATTGGTTCCGCTTTTAAGAAAACCTATTACGATGCTGCATTAGAGCGTCCTGTATCCGAGTTTGTTCCTATCGATCAATTCTATGTATCATACTATGCAAGTGATCTAAGAAAAGCAGATAGATATACTCATGTAATTTATAGAAGTCCGGTTGACCTCATCAAAGAAATTGATGCGGGTATGTATCGAGACATTGATTTGCCAGAAGCTTATGTTCCTGAACAGTCATCTATGGCAACTAAACTAGATACAGTATTAGGTATTGCTCAGACAACTGATTCTGATTATCAGTATGTTCTTCTAGAGCAACACTGTTATCTTGAATTACCGGAAGACCCTGAACATGAAGAGGGTGTGTCCCTTCCTTATATTGTGACACTAGAAGAACAATCAAAACAAATTCTTAGTATTCGTAGAAACTATCGACCTGACGATAAAACAAGACAAAAAGTAATGCACTTTGTTCATTACAAATATGTTCCAGGCTTTGGTTTCTATGGGTTAGGGTTGATCCATTTCCTTGGTAATCTAACGATGACTGCTACGGCAGCTATGAGAGCGTTAGTGGATGCGGGTCAATTTGCTAATCTACCAGGAGGCTTTAAAGCCAAAGGAGTTAGAATTGTTGGTGATAATGATCCAATATCTCCTGGTGAGTTTAAAGAAGTTGAGGCAACGGGAATGGACTTATCTAAGTCTATTGTTCCGCTGCCTTATAAAGAGCCATCCAATACTCTTCTCTCCATGCTCAATTTTGTTATTGGTGCTGGACAGAAGTTTGCTGACACAACAGAACAGGTAGTATCTGACGCCGCCTCTTATGGTCCCGTAGGTACTACGATGGCGCTGCTGGAAGCCAGTAGTAAATTTTTCTCAGCTATTCATAAAAGGCTTCACAATTCACAACGAGAAGAATTAAAAATATTAGCGCAGATTAATTATGACTACCTGCCTAATGAATATCCATTTGAGGTGCCGGGAGTATCACGACAAGTTCTAAAAAAAGATTTTGATGGAAGAGTAGATATTGTCCCAGTAAGCGACCCAAATATTCCTTCTAATGCTCATCGAATGATGTTGTCTCAGTTAGCTTTACAGTTAGCCCAACAAGCTCCTCCTGGTATGTTTAATATGGAAGAATTGAATAGAACAATTCTCCAGGCAGCTAACATGCCTAATCTTGATTTAATACTTCCACCTGAAGAGAAGCCTAAACCTCTTGATCCTCTATCAGATATTCAAGTTGCAATTAAAGGTAAACCTATTGGAGCTTTTCCAGGTCAAAACCATGACGCACATATTCAAGTTAAGATGGCTTTCATGCAAGACCCTATGGGTGGGGGTCAGCCTTTAATGGCACAGGTTGTTCCTGTGTTACAGGCTAATATTCAAGAACATATTGTTATGAAGTATAAAGAACAGATTGAAGGTGTTGCTCTAAGCATGAAAGATCAAGTACCAGAAGGTCAACCTATTACACCAGATATGGTTGAGTTTGCTATGGCTCAAGCTGCACAACAAGTTCTTCAGGCTAATAATCCACAGATGATGCAGCCAACACCAGAGCAACAACTTGTTGAAATTGAAAACATGAAGCTTCAAGTTGAGCGAGATAAGTTACAAGCACAGATGGCTAAAGATGCTGCTAGTGCCGCATTGAAAAATAGAGAATTAGATATTGACGAAAATGAAATTGTTATTAAGTACATTGGAGAAGGTAATAAGGATCAGCAGAAACTTGCAGCCGATATGGAGATGAGTCAATCTGAACAAGCAGCTAAAGCAATTGAGACTTTGTTGAAGGGAGCTTTAGAGGAACAGAAGCTAGAAGATAATAATGCGTATAAAGCTGCCGAACTTCTTACAAGATTAGCTGGAAATCAATTATCATCCGATACAAAAATAGAATCGGAAAGCATGAAAACTGTTACAAATCTTATAAAGGACTTGAGCAATGCGAAAACGGATTAGAAAAATTAAAGAGAAAATTAATAAGTATTGGACTAAATTTAAAAATGTTGTGGGATGCGGTTCCTGCAACTGTCTACCTGAAGGGCATCAAGCTCCTTGTGGTATATGGAAAAAAGTTTTAATTGTAGGTGTAGCATCATTCATTATTGGAGTGATAGTTGTATAAATGAATTTATGGGACGAGATTGTTGATTCATATGATAAAGAATTAGAATCAATCAAAAGTAATTTATCGGAAGGAGGAGCTTCCGATTACGCAACATATAAAGAATTAGTAGGATTCCATTCTGGAATTTCATGGGCAAAAAGTAATATTCTTTCAATTGTAAAAAAACGATACTATGATGATGAGGAGAATTAACCATGCAAGTTCAAGCTTTAAATAAAGCTATTCAGAATGATCAATGGATTACAGGATTTGAAGAAGACATTCCTGATCCTGAAGTACTACCAGATATCCCTGGTTTTCATGTTTTAGTTAGACCTATCTCGGTTAAGCCAAAAACAAAAGGGGGTATCTTTTTACCAGACTCTACAAGAGATGATATTGCCTATCTAACAACTGTTGGAAAGGTTTTAAAAGTCGGTGATCAAGCATATAAAGATGTTAATAAGTTTACCGGACCACCGTGGTGTGAAACAGATGACTATGTGTGCTACGGAAAAAATGCAGGTATTAAACTTCATTACAAAGGAATTAAATTACTTCTTTTGTATGATGATCAAATTATTATGCGAGTTGAAAATCCAAAAGATTTAGACCCTACTTTTAATTTATCTAGTTAGAATAGTTGCACCAATTAAGATTATATTGTATAATTAGTTATTCGTAACCGCCTGTGTCGAAGCAGCGTATAAAGGAAAATTTAATGAATAAAGACGAATCGGGATGGAGTGACGTTACAATTCCAGATCAGGTTGATTTTGAAGTTGAGAATGATTCTAAAGAAAAGGAGGTGATTGAGCCATCTACTGAAACTAAAACAGCAGAGGAGATCAAAAAACCTAAACAAGAATTAGAAGAAACAAAAAAAGAACCTATTCAAGAGCTTGATGGAATAGAAACATCAGGCGCACAAAAAAGAATAAGAAACCTTGTTCGACAAAGAAAAGAAAGAGATGAACGTATCCAAGCTCTACTACAAGAAAAAGAAAATTTAGAAACAAATTTAAGGAGCATGGAAAAAACCTACGTCGATACACAAAAAGCTAATAGTGCTGTTTCACAAAAACAATTAGAAGAGCAGATGTCATTAGCTAAAAATGATTATATTGACGCTTATAATTCAGGTGATCCTGAAAGAACTCTAGCAGCTTTAGATGTTCTTCAAAGAGCAACAACAAATATTAATGATCTTCAGCGGCATCATTATGCTTTAGAAGATTATGAGAAACAACAAGAAGCTGGTGCTGAACAACCACAAGCCTCTCAAGCTCCTCAAAAGCCAGATGCAATGGCTGTAGATTGGGCGCAAGAAAATGAATGGTTTGGAAAAGATTCTGTTATGACGGCAGCAGCTTATGCAATTGATTCAGAATTAAAGCAAACAGGTTATGATCCTCAAGAACAGGATTTTTATAATGAGATTGATCGAAGATTGAGAACTGAATTTCCTCATAAGTTTGATCAAGAAGAAAAGAACGAGAATGTTGATACCGGAACAATTCAACAACCCTCTCAGGTGGTGGCAGGAACATCACGCAGTCCCACCAGTTCTAATAAGAAAGTGAAGCTATCTCAAGAAGATGTAAGACTAGCACAGAAATGGAACATACCACTTGAGGTATATGCCGCTGAAAAACTAAAGGTTGACAAATCAGACGGTGAATATACAGATATAACATTTAAGCGTGGAGTATAGTAAAATGAATACACGGAAAGAAACTAAAGAACGTAGCATTGATACGAGAGAACACAATTCGAGAGAAGAAACAGAGTGGACTTATGAAGAGCCAGATGCTCTACAGATTCCTGATAGCGTATATAGACGTTTTGAAAATGAGGGAATGGGTCTACGATGGATTCGCATTACATTACGCAACCAAGACGATTATCAAAATGTTGGTAAGAAGCAGTCAGAAGGTTGGACTTTTGTAGACCCTGAAGAAGTTCCTGAATTATCCATGTCCTCTATCGTTCAAGAGGATGGGCGGTATGCTGGTACAGTCTGTCGTGGAGACTTAGCTTTGGCTAAAATGCCCCTTGGCAAGCTTGCTGCTCGTAAACGGTATTATGAGACGAAGAGTAAAGAACTTATAGATGCGGTTAATTCGCAACTAGAAGGTGCTTCTGATTCTCGTATGCCTATTACAAACAACAATCGTTCATCTGTTACTAGAGGAAGGCGACCAAGCTTTCAAGAATAAAACAGGGAACGGTATAACTTAGGAAAGGATAGACATTATGTCTGACACAAAAAATCTTCGTGGCTTCCTTCCCGCTCGTAAACGTGGTTCAGGTACTAACTCCACTGGTGTTGACGAACTTCCCATCGCTTCTGCTGATGCAAGATCAATCTTCACGGGTGACTTGGTAAAAACCTCTCTAGGTAATATTGAACCTGTTTCGGCAGATGCTGACTTTGCGGTCGGTGTCTTTCAGGGAGTTTACTACGAAACCAATGGTGAGCCTAATTTTGCTCAGTATTGGCCAGCAAATACCAGTGCTTCTAATATTAAAGCAATGGTAAACACAAACCCCGCCACAACGTATTTCATCCAAGCGGATGCTACGATCAGTGCCGGTGATATCAACACTGTAAACTTTGGTCTAACTCTTGGCGCTGGCAGTACCTTTACGGGTCAGTCAGGCTTTGGTATTAAGGCTGCAACTCGTAACACTACTATTCTTCCAGTAAGAGCTATTGGTGTCGAGGATGTTCCAGGTAATGATATCGCTGTTTCTGCAGAGAGAGCATTCCCAGTTGTTGAAGTTCGTATTGTTAAACATGTCGATGCGAAGCTTTCCGCACCGTCTGGCATTTAGTAGGGAGGTTTAATTATGGCTATTAATAGAGCTAGTATTTCTAAAGAACTACTTCCTGGTCTAAATGCTATTTTTGGTTTAGAATATGGCGAAGTAGAAAATGAACATGCACCTTTGTTTGAAATTGAAAATTCAGACCGTGCATTTGAAGAAGAAGTCTTGTTTACGGGCTTCGGTAATGCTCCAGTAAAAGCGGAAGGCGCTGCTGTTACATATGATGAGGCTAGTGAAAGCTATGTTGCTCGTTATACTAACGAAACGATTTCGCTTGCTTTTGCAGTTACAGAAGAAGCTATGGAAGACAATCTGTATGATACGTTTGCAAAGTTGCGCTCTAAGTCTCTTGCGAGAGCAATGGGTAATACCAAGCAAGTAAAAGGTGCGGATGTTTTCAACCAAGGCTTTAATGCTGCTTATGCAGGTGGTGATGGACAACCGCTTTTCAGTGCGTCCCATCCAACTGTAGACGGTACGCAATCTAACATACTTACGGCGGCTGATCTGTCTTTCGCTTCTCTTGAAGCGGCTCTTACGACCATCCAAAAGATTAAGGATGATCGGGGAATTTTGACAGGTGGAAGTGCGGAATCACTTCATGTTGCTCCTGATAACTGGGCAACGTCGAACTCGTTGTTGAACTCCACTCTTATTCCTGCTTCTGGTACGGTTTCCGCTCTTGGTGGATCACAAGCTGCTACCAACCCAGCAGGATGGAATGATGTAAACTCCATTCAAAGCATGTCTATGCTTCCGAAGGGTGTGTTTATCAACCGTCGATTCACTGATACAGATGCTTGGTTCGTTAAGACGAATGTTCCTAACGGCACTAAGATGTTTGTTCGTTCACCGTTGCAAACTAAAATGGAGCCTGACTTCGATACCGGCAACCTTCGCTTTAAAGCTAGAGAGCGTTATAGTTTTGGTTGGTCCGATTGGAGAGGTTTCTTTGGTAATCAAGGTAACTAAAACTAGGGTGAGAGGAGAGAGAAATCTCTCCTCTTATTCTGATTGGAGATAAATATGTCAAATATTCGATTAGCTCAAGTTACTGGTGGTGCTGGAGGTAATGGTCTTTTTGTAGATGCTATATCAAGTGTTACAGTTGCTGATACTAGAATACAAGTTTATTCCTTGGCTGTATCAACAGCATCTGAAATAATTGTAGGTGATCAAAACGGACCTAAAATAAAACATGCTGCACTAGGTACTAACGTAATGGATAATGTATATCTAAATGAAGTAGGTGTTAAGTGTAGTGGTAAAGTGTCATTGGCTGGAGCTAGTGCTGGCGGCAAATTTTATATTTACTATGGATAAAGCTTATGGTTGATTATACCTACCTTGTAAATGATATTATTAATACGTCTGAAAATACAGGCACAGATTTTGTTGACCAGATTCCAAGATTTGTAAACAAGGCAGAGAACAGATTAATAAAAGAATTAGATGATATTGGTTTGAATACATCTGTTTCTATTGCTTGTGCTGTAAGTAGTCAAGTTGTTTCTGTTGCAGACGATACAAGAATTATTAGGCATGTTAATCTAAGAGCAAGTGGAAGTAAAATTAATCTACTTCAACGGACTGAAGAATTTTTAAATGATTATTGGCCCTATGCTGATACATCAACAGGCGTTCCAAAGTACTATTCAATTCGTAATAACTCAGCTATACATGTGGCTCCTACACCGACTTCAGCTTATCAGGGTGAAGTTCTCTATGTAGCAAGACCAACCACACTTACTTCTGCAGCCCCTACAAATTATTTTACAGACTTCTGCTATGATGCTTTATTTTATGCTTCTATGATTGAAGCATGTTTATTTATGAAAGATTCAAACTTCAGTGCTATTTTTACAAATGAATACAGAGGCGCTATAGAAGGACTACGCAATCAAGCTAGAAGAAATCGTCAAGATAATATGGAGAACAACGCAAGCCCTGCTGGATCAGCTAACACTTTAGTCCAAGGGTCTAACTAAGGAGAATACTTATGCCACTTATTAATAATAAAATTTATTCTTATGACGCAAAAGGTTTTAAGCGTTATAAAGAAGAGAAATTAGAATGTACAGGTAGACCTACTGGACAAGGTTATGGTGCGGCTAGAAAAGGACCGGCTGCTAATAAGACTGCTGTTACGACGAGTCCAGTTGTTATTGACAATAAAGAGTACGATTATTCTGTTTAGCTATGTCTGAACTGGCAGTTATTAAGTTACATTCTAAAGCTTTATATAACTTCTTTAGAGTTCTAGAATATCCAGAGTGGTACAAGTTTTTATTATATTTTTTAGGTAGATCACCATCTGAGCCTCTTGATAGGACAGGAACTTTAAAAAATTTATATAAGGTTGATCCTAAATATAAACTTAAAATACCAACAGAAATAGAAGAAGTAAGCTTAATTAACTGTATTGAAGATAAAATTAACACAATTAATTCTTTATCTGGTAGTAAATATATTGATGTTTTTCTTTCAGGTGGTTTTGATTCTGCAGCAATGTACGCAGGATTTTTACAGAATTGCAACAAAAATAAAATTAGAGCGGTATTTACTTTTGAAGAAAATATAAAAAATAGAAAGGCTTTAAATCAATTTAACCCTGCTTTGTTTAAATTTATAGTTGATAATAATCATAGGTATAGATTACTTAATAACACTGATCTTCATCCAAAAGATTCTGTATCAGTTATAGGTCATCCTGGTAATACATTATCAAACGGTACAGTTCATAATGATAGTTATTATCATGGTTTAGTAACAGATAAATGGCCTGATATTTTAAATGATGTATATAAAAATAAGTCTTGGCAAGAATTAATAAAAGATATTGCAGATGGAATATCAGAGTGTGATAGTGAAATAGTTGTTGAAGAATTAACTGATTTTATTGAAGCGGCACCAATAAATATTAAGAACGATCCGTTGAAAATTTTGTGGTGGATTAAATTTAATTTTGCATATACGGATAGAGTTATCGGACCTTGGTATTTAATGCCTAAAGTTTCAGTTGATAGAGCAGATAATGTTTTTTCTTTTTACCATAGTGATAAGTTTCAAAAATACATGTTGCATACTTGTTTAGAGCAGGGAAGATATATTAAGCCAGAGCATGGTCGTAATACAGAAATGATTAATTACATGTTATCTTTTTACAAAGATCAATCTCTTATTGATTACTCTAATCAACTACCTCATCAAAAAGGTGAAGTTCATCGAGATAATCGTTCAAACTCTATACGCAGGATACTTAGATTAAATAATGGTAAAGTCTTAACAAAAGAAACTTTTTTAGATAACTATAATTCAATTAAAGAAATATTTTTTCAATAGGAGGTAGAGATGCCTAAAGGTAATATAACCAAAAAAGTAATGAAGAGAGGTCGCAGAAGTCGAAGAGGTCGTCCTTCAAGAAAAATTAAAGAGTTAATGGAATCAAAAGATATTTCTCTTACCGAGGCTAGAAAACTTGCGGAAAAAGAATCTTCTTCTAAAAAGAAACCTGTTAAGAAAAAGGTAACTAAAAAAAGAAAACCAGTTGATAAGTTTGCTATACCTAAAGGATTGACCAAAGCAGAAGAGCGAGAATATACAAAGCTTATAAAGCAATCTATGAAAGATAAAAAAGAATCTGAATATGGACAAGACTATAAATCTCCAAGTAGAGTAGGAGAAACTCAAGAAGAAAGACTTTCAATTAATGCTCCTGCAAGATCAAAAGAACTTCCTCCATTAAGAGAAGAGATGTCTATAGAACAACTTAATCGTATGGTAACATCTGGTTTAGCTGGTATTGGAAAAAAGGGTGAGGTTACTAATAAAGGAACCTACGCATCTGGTGCAGATGTAGGTCAGAGAATGATGCGAGGCGATGATGGTAATGTTGATACAAAAGCTTTAGAAGATGAGTTAAGATCACTAGGAGGTTTTGAGGGACTTTTCAAGGGTGGAAAAGTTAGTAAGGGTAAAAACAAAAGGATTGGTAGAGGTTGTGGTATTGCACAACGAGGTGCCGGTGCTGTTAGAAAATCTTAAAGGAGAAAGTATTATGCCAGGAATGAAAAAAGTATTTGACTCAGGGAAAAAAGCCTATCAGAAACCAAAAAGGTCTGCGGCTGAAAAATTAAAAAGAAGCAAAAGAAAACTTACTAAAGAAATGAAAGATAAAAGGGAGCGACCAGAGTGGGCCAGAGGTATGTCTGACGCTGAATTTGCAGATATAATAGGCGCACCTCGTATGGGAAACCCAGCTAAGGAAGACTATGGTGATGTAATAAGAAGCAGAAAAAAAGGTGGTAAAGTAGGTAAACCTTTAGGTTGTGGAAAAGCAGAAAAAGGTTTTGGTAAAGGACCATATAAATCGTAAGGATTTTAAAATGAAAAAGAAAAAATCTGATCCAACATTATATCCTATTTTTCCTGAAGAAATTAGAGAAAAAAGTCCACTTGGTAAACTTTCTCCAAGGGCTGCTGCTACAAATGCTTTTATTTCATTAAGAGATTTAATTACAGATAAAAAGAAAAAAGGTACTAAGAAAAAAAGTACTAAGAAAAAAAGCGGTGGTTTATTAAAAGATGTACCTAAAGATAATGTAGGTCTTGGTAAACTTCCTAAACCTGTTCGCAATGAAATGGGATTTAAGAAAAAGGGTGGTAAGGTTGGTAAACCTCTAGGATGTGGAAAAGCAAAAAGAGGTTTTGGTAAAGGACCATATAAAAAACGAGGAACTTAATATGGCTAAACTTTGTCCTAAAGGAAAAGCTGCAGCAAAAAGAAAGTTTGATGTTTATCCATCTGCCTACGCTAATATGTATGCGTCTGCAGTTTGCAGTGGCAAGGTAACTCCTGGTGGAAAGAAAAAGAAAAAGGCTGTTAAAAAGAAAAAGGGTGGCGGTCTTAGAGAATGGGTAGGCGAGAAGTGGGTTGACATAGGTGCGCCAAAAAAGAATGGTAAGTATCAACCTTGTGGTAGAAAGTCTACAAAAGGAAGTAAAAGAAAATATCCTAAGTGTGTACCACTTGCTAAAGCAAAAAGTATGTCAGCTTCTGAGAAGAAGTCTGCTGTTAAAAGAAAGAGAGCTAAACCTCAAGGTGTAGGAGGTAAGCCTACGATGGTTAAAACTTTTAAATCTAAAGGTGGTTCAATTAAACCAAGAGGATGTGGGATAGCTAAAAGAGGTTTTGGTAAAGCTATGAAAGGTAAATAGGCATAGAATGGCAGTAAGAACAAAAAAGAAAAGTGTACGCAAAGGTACAGGTATGAAGGGAATGACTATAGGTGGTGGTCATAAACGTCCTACTAAATCTGGTGCTGGTCTAACTGCTAAAGGAGTAGCTAAATACCGCAAACAAAATCCTGGCAGTAAACTTAAAACTGCTGTCACTGAATCTAAACCTACTGGTAAGAGAGCAGCAAGACGTAAAAGTTATTGTGCTAGATCAGCAGGACAAATGAAAAAGTTTCCTAAAGCCGCTAAGAATCCTAACTCAAGACTTAGGCAAGCTAGAAAAAGATGGAAGTGTTAAGTAGCATGGCTATTGGTAGATCAAATGTAGGACAGCAAATTACAAAGCCTCCTCAAAAGAAAAAGCGTAAGAAAAAAGTTATATCTTATAAACGCAAAAAGGGATAAGTTAAATGGCGACTAGTGGAACATTTACGTTCAATTTAGATATTGATGACGTTATTCAAGAAGCGATGGAGATGATTGGTGGAGAACAAACTCTAGGCCATGAACCGGCTTCTGCTCGTCGCTCTTTAAATCTAATGTTAAAAGATTGGCAGAATAGAGAAATTCTTTTATGGACAACAGAAACATCTGTTATTTCTCTTACAACTAGTACTACCTCATATCCTCTTAGTGATTCAACTATTGATACTCTTCAAGTTATATTAAATAGAGATAATACTGATCTTCCTTTATCTCGTATTTCTTATGAGGAATATTTACAAGTTCCAAGAAAAGGACAGACAGGTAGACCAACACAGTTTACTGTAAAGAGAGACAGAGATAATCCAACTATATTCCTCTGGCCTATTCCTGAAAATTCAACAGACAAATTAAAAGTAGAAAAGATTAGCGAGTTCCAAGATATTGATAAATCTGCGGGGCAGAACGCTGATATTTCTAAAAGATTTCTTCCTTGTTTAACAGCAGGTCTTGCTTATTATATGTCAATGAAAAGACCAAAAGTTGATCCAGGTAGAATAGCTATGCTAAAACAAAACTATGAAGAACTTCTTGAAAGAGCAAATATTGAAGACAAAGAAAGAGCTAGTATGTTTATTAAGCCTCGACTCGGTTATATTTAAAGTGAGTTGTTAATATGGCAACAAATAAAAATGCTAAAGGTATCTGTGATACTTGTGGATTTGAATATCCTTTAAGAGTATTACGAATGAATAGTTATGGAATGATGGTTTGTCCAACTGATTGGGAAGGTCAGTATGATTTAAAAAATCATCCACAGAATAAAACACCTAATGTAAGAGATGACGAAACACTTCGTAATCCCAGACCTCCGTCTAATAATGATAGAAATATTGCTTGGCAAGCAGCGGATACTGAATGGGAAAATGAAACAACTGAATGGAATCAGGTTTAATGAGTACACTTACTGGAAATTTAATTGCAAACACATATAAACAACTCCTGCAAGTTGGATCAGGTAATGATGGTTTAACCTCAACAGAACAATCTGTTCAAGATGGATCAGGAGAAAACTCAGCTTTAAAGTTAAGTAAAAGTGCTGTAGATGTTAATGGAACATTTAAACTTAACGGTGAAGCAATTACAGCCAATGCATCAGCCATTAATGCTATTACTGATCTTACGGGTATAACAGGGATTGTTGCAGTTAGTGGAGGTAATGCTTTAGGTAGAACACTAACCGCTGGAGCAGGTATTGCAATTACAAATGCAAACGGTACGGAAGGTAATCCAACTGTTGCTGTTAGTCTATCTGGTACTACAATTCATGTTGCTAAAGTTTCTGCATCTGCAGCAACGATTACAGGAATTGTTTCTGCTGCATTTTTTGTAGGAGATGGACGTAATCTAACAAATGTTCCCTCTGCTGAAGGTGGTACTGTAAAACAAGTTGATGCTGGTACAGGTATTAAAATGACAGTTGGTGGGGCTGTATCTGGCTCTATTCCTGTCAGTGGAGTTATAGCTGTATCTGCTGATCAAAACTTTGGTACAGTTTCTGTTAGCACTGCTTTTGCAGCAACAGGGTCTGCAGTCTTTGGAATTTTAAGTGCTACTAATATTGATTCTGACGAACTATTAATGGCAGGAGTATCAGCCGCAAATGTAACAGAAGTTGCTGCTGTATCCGCTCTTACAAAAACTAATCTTGATGCTATAACAAGTATTAATTCTATTATAGGTGATGGTGGTAATTTCGCTACTAGCGCAGAACTAGCAACTGTATCTGCTGCTTTAGCTACCAGTATTGGAAATACTAATACTGCTTTAACAGGACTATCTGCAACATTAGCAACTAGTATAGGAACTGCTAATACTCGTATAACATCTGTTAGTGACTTTGCAGTAGCATTGTCAGGAACACTAGCTACTAGTATAGGAACTGCTAATACTCGCATAACATCGGTAAGTGATTATGCGGTAGCTCTTTCAGCTACACTGGCTACTAGTATAGGAACTGCAAACACTCGTATAACATCTGTTAGTGACTTTGCAGTTGCTCTTTCAGCTACAATGGCTACCAGTATTGGAAATAGAACTGCTGCTATTACTTCTATCAATAGTGTTATTGGAGATGGTTCAGGTTTTATAACACCTTCACAATTAGCTACTGTATCTGCTGCTCTTGCTACAAGCATTGGAACTGCAAACACTCGTATAACTTCTGTTAGTGATTATGCAGTTGCACTGTCTGCAACTTTGGCTACCAGTATTGGTAATAGAACAGGAGCTATAACATCTGTCAATACAGTTATTACAAATCTTTCTGCTACACTTGCAACCAGCATTGGAACAGCTAATACTCGCATAACTTCTGTTAGTGACTTTGCGGTAGCATTGTCTGCAACACTAGCAACAAGTGTTGGAACTAGATTAGCTATTGCTAGTAACCTTTCAGATTTAAATAATGCTGGCACTGCTAGAACAAATCTTGGCGTAGCCATTGGAAGTGACGTTGAGGCTTTTGATGCAGATATATTAAAGGCTGATACTGCAGACGAATTAACTGCAGGATTTAGTGCGGCTGCTCATAGTGCAGGTACTAAATCTAGTGGTACATACACTCCTGATGTGGATGATGGCAATTTTCAGTTTGCAACTAATGGGGGCGCTCATACATTAGGTGTTCCTGCTAAAAATTGTACGATGGTAATTTTATATAAAAATAATGCAAGTGCAGGAACTCTAACTACTTCTGGATATACCGTTACGGACGGAGATGATTTAACAACTACAAATGGGCATGAGTTCTTTTTATATATTACAAGAATAAATGATGGTTCAACTACATTTTCAATGCTAACCGTAAAGGCACTACAGTAACATGACTTTTCCACTACCTATAGTTCAAGGTGGTACTACAGTATTTTCTGGCGGGGGAACTGTTATTACACTTTCTTCTAATACAACTGATTATAATTTAGCTAATGACCTTACAAATAATTATAGTTGGGATGGGTCTACTGCTATTAATGTTACACTTAATATTGGTTCAGGTGTAAATATTAGAGCGTCTGTAAACTCTACACCTGCCATTGCAGCCACATTAGTATCCGGTAGTAATCTAACTATAAATAACTCAGGAACTATAGCTGCTCATGGTGGAGCGCAAGGTGGTGCTGGTGCCTCTAATGGCGCTGGTGCTGCAGGTTTTGATGGTGGTAACGCTATAGAGTTAAGTAATCTAACTGGAATAATTAATAATGCTTCAGGAGCTAATATCGCTGGAGGAGGCGGTGGCGGTGGAGGCGGCGGCGGTGGTCGAACCGGAGGAACTCGAAATGACGAAACCGGCGCATGTAGTGGTCAATCAGATTTTCCTGGTAATAACGGTGGAATAGGCGCAAGTTTCGATACTCCTGCTACCAATAGCCCGACAAATGGTGCTTTTGGGTCTCCAGGCGGCACAGGCGGTAATGGTGGTGGTTGGGGAGTTGCCGGTACGGCTGGAGGGGCAGGTAGTGTATCAGGACCAGCACCTTGTATAACAAGCCAAGCAGGTGGTGCTGGAGGAGCAGCGGGTAAAGCAATTAATGTTGGTTCGGGTGCGACTAATACTTTTAATAATTCTGGAAATGTTTTTGGGGCCACAAGTTAAATAGGAATTAATTGATGCCATTTTTATTTTTTGCAAACAGAAGACTTTCAGGTCCGTCATTAATCATATCTTCAAATACAGAAAATTATAATCTGTCTAATGTGTTGCAAGGTAGTTTTGATTGGAACGGTATAGACCCTATTGACGCAACAGTTATTATTAATAGTGGTGTAAATGTTTTTAGTCAAGTTATAAATGTACCAGCATTTACTGCTCATCTTGTCACAGGAAGTAATTTTACCTTAATTAATAATGGTAATATTATTGGCAGAGGTGGACAAGGTGGTGGTGGTGGTAGTAATAGTGGTGGTAATGGCGGTGCTGCTGAAGATGGTGGAGATGCAATTAGCTTAGAGAATATTTCAGCAAGCGTTAGAAATAATTCCGGTGCAACTATAGCTGGTGGCGGCGGCGGAGGAGGCGGTGGAGGTGGTTTCCGTAGTTGTGCTACTTATGATGACGAAGAAGATACTTGTAGTAACTGTACTAATTTAGCAGGGGGTGATGGAGGTGCTGGTGCAAGTATTGATAATCCTCCCACAAATAGTGCAACGAGTGGTTCTTCAGGTGCAGCCTCAGCAGGAGGAACAGGTGGAACTTGGGGTAATGTAGGTAATGGTGGTAGCGGGGGCAGTGGTCCTGGTGGAAATGTAAACTGTAGAGTTACAGGATCAGGTGGATCAGGAGGATTAGCAGGAAAAGCAGTTAGATTAAATTCAGGTGCAACAGTAAATGTAACAAATAATGGAAGTGTCTTTGGAGCTACATCATAGATGTTATTTTTAAAGAATCGTACTTACATTGCACCACAAAATAGTTTATACTACTACGAAGTAAATACTTTAGAAAATGAATATAAAATACCTAAAAATAGTTCAGCATGGATTATAAATAAAGAAAGTGTATCAGTTAAAAATTGGGGCGTATGTTTTGGTAAAGTTATTATTACTATATACGGGTATATACCACCAAATAGAACTACTCAAATTAATTTAAAAACTTATCTACCATATATTAATGGATGCAGTACTAACAATATTTTACCTCCAATTCGATCCGGTGATCCTTGTATGCAACTATTAAAGATACCCGCTGGATGTTCAGAACAAAAACATCATATTCATTCGACAGATAGAGTGGTATATGTTTTATCAGGAAGTGGTACAGCAGTTTCAGGTGTGGGTTCTAATATAGAGAAACATAAATTAGTTGAAGGAGAGACTTTAATCTTACATGCTATGGAGCCGCATCACTTTGAAACAGATGATCAAGATTTAATTGTTGTTCCAATGCATATATGGTCTAGTACTAATGACGAGTTTAACCATCCTATGATGTTAGGAACTCATGCAGTATAAAAAATATATAATAAATACGTTTAAAGTTTTAGGTTTGTGTTTTGTCTTTTATGGTTGTTATGCATATTCTAAAGAACAGGTTAGAGTAATAGTGCAACTTCATCAATTGGAAGAAAGTTTTACAGAATGAGTCTAGTATTAAAAAAGAGAGACAATCCTTTACCAGGAAGTGACAAGTCACCTTCTGATATTGGTTTAAAAATTATGGTTCTTAATGAAGCTAAAACAGCTTTTGAAGAGCAGTGGAAAGATTTATTGACTGTAAAAAAGGTTGTGCTAGAAAGATTTGATAAGCAGTATATAAGAAATAGAGATTGGTATTTTCCAGAGCCTAAGAGTATTACACAAGTTGAACAGTTTCTTCGATCAGAAATAACTACAGATCAAGCAACTACTATTTTAGGAGATACAGTAGAAGATAAAGCCACTAATGCATTAGATCAGTTTAAAAAAAATGCATCTAGATTATTTGTTGAAGACTTATATAAAATTAAAAGACAAGAAATTTTAAATGCTTCTGATCCGCAAACTTGTGTAGATATATTAAATGATCAAGATATATTTATTAATCCTACACCTGACAAAGAATGTGTAGAATGTTCAATTCTTTTACATACTGCTGTAGGTGTAGGACAAATTAAGAATGTATTTCATTATTTAGATATTGATTGTAGCATTAAAGTTTTAGATAAATTTACAAGTATATTTAATTTTGAAAACGAATCTTCAACAGATAAGTCAACAGATGTATTAGGTGATAAACTTGTTATTGCTCGTCCAGATTTTTTAAGAGTTGGATCAGGAGAATATAAAAGCACAACACTAGATTTAATGGGAGAAGCTGTTCATTGTCTTTGGACTCCAAATGATAGAACAAATACTTTAACAAGTAACTTAAAATTAGAAGGAAGCCCTATACCTGATGCAACAGGATTTACAAAATCTTTTTCAGAAGTAGCAGATGAAAAGGGTGTAGAGCTTTGGAATGAAGATAAAGAATTAAAAGTATATTGGAGCGGAGGAATAGATAGTACAGTAGCTCTGGTAAGTTTACTAAAAAGTAAACCTTCTGATTGGCATGATAGATTAAAAATTATTTATACTTTAAATTCTATTGAAGAGTATTCTTTATTTTGGAATAATTATATTAAAGATAAGATTCAAACAGAAGAAGTCTTAATGCCAGATCAGGATGATAATAAATATTATATGGATAAACCTTTTTCTTCTCCAGTTTTAAAACATATTGCAGATAATTTAGATAAAGGTTTAACAATTACAGGAGAATGTGGTGATCAACTTTTTGGATCATCAGGATTTATAGCTCATCCTGAAGTATTAAAAATGACAGTAGATGAGTTTATTCAAGATAGATATCCTAATAATATTGAGGATATTAAATTGTTTAATTCTAAATGCCCTTATACAATCTCGTCTATAAAAGATTTATTTTGGTGGTGGAATTTTAATTTAAAATGGGAAGAAGTATCTCATCGTTCATTAGCTATGGTTAAAAATAGTAATAACATAGATAGTGTTCGTCATTTCTTTAGAACAGATAATTTTCAAAAATGGTCTATACTAAATCCTGATAAAAAACTTAAAGATACATTACAAAGCTATAAGTTTACAGCAAAAGATTATATATATGACTATACATCTGATGAAGATTATAGAGACAACAAACTAAAAATTGGTTCACTTAAAGTAAGATGGGGTCATTCTTTAGGAATGGATAATAAAAATAATATTATTTACGCAGGAGATACTTCTACTAGTACTAATCTACTTAAAGATAAGTATGGAGATTCTTTACAAAAGTTTATTAACTAATATAAAGTTGATTATAATGATAAAATATATAGTTTTTTTAATAGTATTCTTAACAGCTTCTGCTGTTAATGCACATCATGTTTTGATTTGGAATTTTTGTCACTCTCAAGAAGCTATTGTAGAGATAGCAGAAGCACAAACAACATCAGAAGAAGAACATGATTATGTTCTTAGAAAATATCTAATAGAAGGTGAATGTGTATTAAACGAAGAACCTATTCCAGGGGTAACAAATACAATTTATAATAATTTTGTAGATACAGAGGGGAAACTTTTTAGTGTTAGAAAAGTTTTTCTTCTTGGAAGTATACCAGTTTACACAATAGTTTTAGAGAACGAAAAAGGAATATAAGAATGGTAAGTAGTTACACAACTAGGATTAGACTAGAGAAGCAGGGAGATGGCGAAAATCCTAATAGCTGGGGTACAATTCTAAATCAAAATGTTATTGATCTAGTAGACGAAGCTATTGCTGCTTATACGACAGTTGTTGTATCTAGTGCGGATGTAACTCTAACAGCTAATGATGGAACGACAGATCAATCTCGCAGTCCTTTTCTAGAACTTTCAGGAACAGTCTCTGCTAGTCTAAATGTTCTTGTTCCACAAAAGTCTAAGAGTTATGTTATTAATGATAAAACAACCAGACAAAATTCTGCTGCCATCACATTAAAAACAGCAGCGGGTACAGGTAGCACTGTTGCTACTGGTAGTAGAAAAATGTTTCTATGTGATAGTGTATCTGTTTATGGTTTAGATTATTTAACTGCAGATACAACCGCAGGTTTTGCAAAACTATCTGTAGCAAATACTTTTACTGAAGCCAATACTTTTAATAAAGCAGTTGCCTTTGCATCTGCTGTTGGTTTTGCAACAAGTGTTTCAGCAACAAATATATTTGTAACTTCGATAGCTGCTAATTCAGCACAAGTATCTAGTGCGTTATTTACTGCAGATGTATGTGTCAATGGTCCTGCTACATTTGTTTCTACAGCAACTTTTAATGGTCAGCTAGTTATACCTCCGGTTACTCTTACAGATGCTGCCTCTATTGCTTTAGACTTATCTACAGCAACAACATTCTTTGTTTCTTTGGCCGGTAATAGAACACTTGGAAATGGTGCTAATGCCCAGCCAGGACAAAGTGGATTCATTTATGTTTTTCAAGATGGTACTGGATCAAGAACATTGTCTTATGGAGATAGTTATAATTTCCCTGACGCAGAGGTTCCTGTATTGTCTACAGCATCTAGTGCCGTTGATATGTTGGTGTACAATGTACGAGGTGTTAGTGCAATTGATATGATTTTAGTTTCTTCATTTGGATAAAAATATATGCCCTCCACTAATTCTAGATTACAAAGACTTAATTTAAGGCCAGGATTTCACCGTGAGTCTACTCAGTATTCTGAGGAAGGTAAATGGTTTGATGGAGATCGAGTACGCTTTCGAGAAGGTAAGCCAGAAAATTTAAGAGGATATCAAAAATTTATTGATACTTCTTTTACTGGAACTGCTAGAGATTTACTTGCTTGGACAAATAATAATACAGAAAAACTTTTAGGCTATGGTACTGAAAGTAAATTGTATGTTGTTTATAATGATTATCCTTATGATGTAACACCAATAGTTAGTACAGTTAGTATAGGTAACTTAGGAACTACAGGGAGTTTTGATACGGTTGCTGGCTCTCCTTTAATTGAAGTTAGTTCTAATAATAATGGAAGAAAAGTTGGAGATTATGTTGAGTTCTCTAATACTTCTATTAACGGTTTTACTACAAATGGACTAGACTTTTCTGCGTCTTCATTTGGTGGACCTACATTTGAAGTGGTAAGTGTTCAAGGAATAAATAACTTTTTTATTAGTGTAACTAGTGTAGCTGCTAGTACAGAATCAAATCAGGGTTCAGGTATTGCTTTCTTTCTTTTAGCTACAGGTCAATCAAATCCAATTCAAGGATTAGGGTACGGTGCAGGTATATATAATGCAGGTGTTTCTACGACAGGAGAAAGAGCTTGGAATCAACCAGCAGAATCTTCTAATATTATTTTCTTAGGAACACAATGGTCTTTAGATAACTTTGGTGAAGATTTACTTGCTGCTAGACAGGGAGGAAGCTTAATTCATTGGGACGCTAATGCAAGTTTAGCGCCGGTTAGGTCTTCTATTGTAGGTACTGCACCATCAAAAATTAATAGTATTGTTATATCTCCTAATGATCGTCATGTGATTGCTCTTGGAACAGAAGAGTTTGCAACATCAGTATTTAATCCTCTTCTTGTAAGATGGTCAGATCAAGAAGATTATGCTAACTGGATTCCATCAGTATCATCTACATCAGGTGAGCTTCAACTTATTGATGGTACTAGAATTGTTGGTGGTGTACGAGGACGTAATGCAATTTTAGTTTATACAGATAATGCTCTTTACACTCTGCAATTTGTTGGTCCTCCGTTTATATTTAGAATGGCTCAAGTCGGTACAAACTGTGGCTTAATAGGATCACATGCAGCTATTGATGTAGGCGGTAGAACATACTGGATGGGTGATACAGACTTCTTTATGTTTGATGGTTCAGTTAAAAAGTTAGATTGTACTATTCGTAGATATCTATATGACGATTTTAATATGACTCAAAAATCTAAAGTGTTTGCTGGTCTTAATTCAGAGTTCCATGAGATCATTTGGTTATATCCAAAGTCTGGGTCTAATGAACCAGATGGTTATGTAATATATAACTACATGGAGAATACTTGGGTCTATGGTTCTAACTTCTATACAACTTTTATTGATGACTCCGTATTTCTTAACACTGTTGCTACAGGAGCCGTAACTGGAAATGTTTCAGCAACTAACCCACAGTTTATTTGGTACAATGAACCAACCTCTGTATTCTCTGGTGACAGTCAACCACTAACATCATTTATTGAAAGTGCTGATATCGATATAGGTGATGGTGATGACATTATGTTTATCGATAAGATTATTCCTGATTATACTATTAATACAGGTACAATTAAATTTTCAATTAATATAAAAGATTATCCTGCGGGAACTACAAAAGAAGTTGGACCCTTTGATATAACAGATGCTACACAAAAAATTGACATGAGGGCAAGAGGAAGACAGGCTAACTTTAGAGTATCAACATCTGATTTAAATACATCTTGGAAATGGGGTAGTGTTCGAGTAGCTATTCAACCAGCAGGTAAAAGATAATGTCTTTTTCTTATCCTAACTTTTCTGTTAATTATAATATTACAGATGAAGAATTACGTCAACTATATAATGATATTAATTCATGGGCATCAGAAATAAAGTTTTTATTAGAGAGTAGAGATATAGAGCTTGAAGCTTCACCATCAACGAAAATTTATTCTGTTGTTAGTGTAAATGAAATAGGAAGACCAGCAAGTGGAGATGTAGCATACTCTGCAAGTACTGGAAAGTTTAAAGGATATGTAGGCGGTACGGGTTGGGTAAACTTCAATTAATTTGGCACTGAACTTATTTTTATTGTATAATATACAAATCTAACTTGGAGAATTATAAATGGTAGCGATGAGAAATCAAGAGGCTCCGTATAGCGGAATAGCAGGGCTGATGGCTGCACAAGGACGGTATGGTGATACAGAACTGTTGCATGTGCGACCAGATGAATTAGCTGGTCTAGCTAGTATGGGCCAACTAACTGTAAATCCAGATACGGGTTTACCGGAAGCTTTTAATTTTAGATCATTGTTACCTGCTATAGGTGCCGTAGCTGGTAGTATCTTATTACCAGGAATAGGAACGGCTGCTATGGCTCCTACATTAGCAGCAGTAGGCTCTGGTTTTGGTTCTTTTGCAGGAGGACTTGCAGCAGGTCAATCTCCAACACAAGCCCTTATGGGTGGTCTTATGTCTGGTGCTACTGCTGGTCTTATGGGAGGTCTTATGGGACCATCTGATGCAGCTTTATCTGCAGGAGTAGAATCTGCCGGTAGTACTGCTGTTGCTGCACCGTCAACACAAGCTGCTATGCCAGCCCAAGTTGCTAATCCATTAGGTCAAGTAACATCCGATCCTTTAGGATCAAGTATGGATGTGTTTGGACCCTACGCTACAGATATATTACCTGGACCGCAATCTACAGTAGGTGTGCCAGATACTTTTAGCATGACTAATACAGCTACTGGCAATACTACTTCTTTTACAGGACCTCAACCCGCTCCTCTAGCTGGTCCTCCATCAGCCCGTCCTACTGGTTCTACTCCTAGTGGAGTACAAATGAAGCCAGAAACTTTAGCTAAAGCTCAAGAGAGTTTTTTAGTTAGAGAAATGCCTTCAACAATTGATCCACAAACAGGTTTAGCAACAATTTCTAAACCAGATTTTATATCAACATTTGGTGCAGATGGTATTCAAGTACTAGGTGAAAAAGGATATGATCTATCCTTTGCGGATAAAGTAGGTGGTTTAGCGTCAAGACCATCAAATTTATTTCCAATAGCAAAAGCTGGAATAGGTGCTTTTCTTGAACAAGACAATGAACAATTTAAAGAAAAAAGAGAAGATTTGGAGGATGTTGGAAGTACTTATACTCCAGAGTATAAAACTTTAGAAGGTGGTGAGTTTAAAGACAGCGGTAAAACAGAAGCTGACTATGTAAAAACAGCACTAGAAGGTGGTAGAGAATCTGCATTAACTCCATTTATTTATAAAAATTTAGCTGAAGGAGGTCAGCCAACTGCTGAAGAAACTGATACAGTTGTAGAAGAAGAAACAGTTGATTCAGAAAATCAACGAAAAGAAGAAGAAGTTTTACAGAAAAAGAAAGCTGCATCAGAAGCAGATAAATTTATTAGTGATACAGTAGGTGGGGCAGCATTAACTGCAATGGTTGGTGCAGAGCTAGGTCAGGGTTTAGTTCAAGACCCTGCAGCAATTGCTACTCCATATGGACAAACTGGACAAGATTTTAATGTGGGGACAGATTTTGGATTTAATCAAGGTGGCCTTGTTGGGCTTGCTGTTGGCGGGAATCCCCGCAATGGCTCAAAAAAAAATTCCTTTACGCCTAAACAGGAAGTAGTATATTCTTTTTTTAAAGAAAAAGGATATCCTAGTGAAAGTATAGCTGCTATAATGGGTAACATAGCAGTTGAAGCACCTACCTTTGATTTTACTCAAAGAGAGAGTGGAAAGAAAAAAGGAATAAACCAAGGTCTGGGTTTGTTTCAATATACCGGAGGTAGACAAAAAGATTATGCAAGATATCTAAGAGAGAATGATTTAAAAGATAGCGCTCCTAATCAAATGGAATATTTCCATGAGCAAATAAGTAGCACTGTACCCGATGGTGAACTTCCATATGATGCTGGTGGATTAAATAGAAAAAGACTACAAAAAATTCTACTGGGTAAAGGAATGGGAGCAGTAGAAGAAAGAGCAGACGTTATAAGAGAAATATTTCTAAGACCTAAAAAGGGAAAAGAACATAAAACAAGACGAATGGAAGAAAGTTTAAATATGTTTAATCTTATTCCTGACGCCGAACTTTATAATAAAGGGGGAGGGATTGGACAATACTTTGAAGGTAAAGTAGTTGGACCTGGAGATGGACAATCAGATCAAGTTCTATTTGAAGTGGAAGGTGATGATCCCGATATGGCTTTATTAAGCCCAGATGAATATGTCATACCTGCAGATACAGTTGCTATGATAGGTAGCGGATCATCTACTGCAGGTGCAAAGAAGTTAGATGGTTTTGTTAAGAACATAAGACAGAAAGCAACGGGAAGTAAAAAACAACAGAAGCCTATTAAACAGGGCTTAGAATCATTTTTAAAATAGGATTGAATTATGGCACTTCCAGTAACTAGTATACAACGATCTCCTTTTGATGCGGTCAATGCTCCTGCAGTTAATACTCCTGCAGTCAATGCTCCTGTAACGGGTGGTGGACTTTCCTCTATTCCTGTTTCTCCAACAGGTTTTGTAGGGAATCAACCTCCAGTTAATCAGCCCCCTGATCCAATTGGTGATGGTAGATCAGTTGTTCTTGGTACTCCACCTAGTCTACCTTTACCTCCTGTTACAAGTATAGAGCGATCTCCTTTTGATGCAGTTAATGCTTCTCCTCCTCAAGGGGCTGGCAATGCTTCAGGAGGTAAAGGATCAGGAAGAACAACATTACCTAACAGAGGAATCTATAGCTTATTCTCTCCTTCATATACACCCACAGTATACAACATAGAGGATGCTTATACTGGTTCAGATTATTTGGATAGTTATATAAAAGCCGCAGACGATAGTAGGCAGTCTCTTGGAGATTTATCTCGATCTATTCAACCAGGATCACTCGTAGAAGAGCCGGTTGAAGAAGTGGAGAGTGATGAGGATATTAGAGCGCCCAAAGCTGGAGCGCCAATTGAAGAGCCAGAAGACGATGATGACGGCCATGATGATTAAAAATTGAAGTTAATAAAAATTGAACCCAATTGTGTTGATGCAACATGGCCTCATGTTGTTGAGTTTATAGAGAAACCTCTAAAAAGAACTCAAGGGGAAAAAGATTTAAATGATGTTTACCAAGAGTTATTAGCTGGTTACTTACAACTCTGGGTAGGTGCGGATGAGGAAGATGGTATATTTGGAATTTGTATAACACAACTTATTACTTTTCCACAGTATAAAACTTTAGCAATGCCTTATATCGGAACTAAGCCTCACACAATTCATAAATGGTTTGATTATGGAATGAGTGAAGATTCTCCTATTATTAAGTTTGCAAGAGAACAAGGTGTAAAAAGACTTGAAGGATATGCTAGAGATGGCTGGTTAAAGTTTACACCTAAGTATGATTTTAAAAAATATACAACAGTTATTACAAGGGAACTATAGAATGTCTGTAAAAAATATTGTTTCTAAATTATCTACAACTGAAAAGATAGAGTTATATAATTGCTTATATACTGATCTTTCTGGTGAAGGTATAGGAGGAGATACTGAACTAGCTCATGTTAATATTGAGGAGATGCAAGTTCTTCGAGACATGGGTGGGTCTGGTACAGTCAATCCAAATACAGGACTAATTCAATTTATGGGTGGTAGTCCAGGTGGTGGAGGCGGTGGTCCTGCTCCTTCAAGTAATACTCAAACTGTTAAAGAAACTATACCAGATGAATTAAAACCATTTGTTACAGATGTTTTAGAAAAATCAAAAGCTCTACAAGAAAGAAGAGAAGAAGAAGGCTATGTTCCCTTTGATGGCCCTCGTATCGCTGCTTTTAGTCCAGAGCAAGAACAAGCATTTGCTGGTGTTAAAGCTATACAAGGAGCAAGCCAACCTTATTTTAGGACAGCAGAAGCTCTAACTGCTTCAAGTGCATTAGCTCCTAGTTCTGCATCTGTTGGTCAGTTTATGAATCCTTATATTCAAAACGTAATAGATATTCAAAAGAGAGAAGCTCGAAGAGCAGGTGATGTTGAACAACAACGAATAGGACAGAAGGCTGTTTCTCAAGGAGCATTTGGAGGTTCTCGACAAGCAATCTTAGAGGCAGAAGCAAATAGAAATTTACAGCAAAGACTAGGTGATATTCAATTTAGAGGACAGGCTGCTGCATTTGAAGATGCTCAGAATAGACTTGCTCAACAAAGAAATAGAGAGAGAAGTGCTGGTCAACAGTTTGCTACTTTAGGTACTACTGTTCCAGGTCAAACGCTTAGAGAGATTTCTGCATTAGAAACTACTGGCGCTCAACGTCGAGGTGTTGGACAACAGGCATTAGATATTGCACAACAAGAATATGAAGTTGCAAGAACTTTCCCAGAAAGAACTTTGCAAGATTATCAGTCTATTATTAGAGGCTATGCTGCACCAATTCCTGCCAGTACTGTAACGAGAAGTACAACACAATCACAAGGAGCATCTCCGTTTCAACAAATCGGTGGCCTTGGTTTATCTGCTTTGGGTACTGCCGGTGCTTTTGGTGCATTTAAAAAAGAAGGTGGTCTTGTTGGTCTTGCTCATGGTGGTAAGATTGGTAAATATAATACCGCTTCAAGTATAGGTAATCCTAATAATACTACTAGTAATTTTTTATTAGAATTTCTTACAAATGCTCACCCATCGCTGATGAATACGAGGGACGCATATTTTGTAAAACAACAGCAAGAAGCAATCAAAAGAGCAGAAGCCAGAGAGCGAAGAGCAGGTATGGAAGTTCTTGGGAAGCAATTAACAGAATTTGGTGGCCCAGCATCTCAATATAGCGATAAAGATATTAGAAAGATGGGTAGGCTATCTGTTCCAATAAAGGAAGGTACAAATGTATCTACAGTACCTACTCCACAAGCATTAGCTAGAGATGTTGCTGTTGTTCCTCCACCTGTACCGCTTAATGAGGCGGTTAGACCTCCGTTACCTGTTGTACCTGCTACTCTTAAAGGAAAAAATCCAGCAAGTGATTCTGATTTTATGACAAGAGAAGAAAGGATTAGGGAGAATCTTTATGGAGATAGTGGAACTACTCTTGGATTTGATGATATTGAAGTAGCCGAACAAGTGAAAGAAAGTCCTCAAGTTAGAGCGCCTCGTCCTCCTATATTGCCTATACCGTCTAGTCAAAGACAAACGAATGTTCCTGTTTTAAGACCATCAAACAGTCCAATGAAGATTACGCCACCATCTCGTCCTTTAATAGAACGGGCAGATGAGAGTTTGCTGACTGGAAGCGATAAGCCGGATAATATTATTGGTGGTGCTGATGCTGATCAAATAACAAAAGCTATTCCAATTCCAGGTACTATTCCAAGTGCTGTTCCAGATAGTGTTGCTGCTAAACCCGCTCCAAAAACTGCTAATGATCTTCAAGCTGATGTAGCAGAATATCTAAGACTTTTGAAAAAGAAGCCGTCTTCAGATGATAAGATTAAAGAAGCAGAAGAGATTCGTAAACAAAATCTTTGGGCTTCATTAGCTAATGTTGGCTTTAGATTAATGGCACAAGATAAGGGACAACCTATGCTAACAGCATTAGGTAAAGCTGCGGAAGGATCGACCAAAGAGTTAGCTCAAATTAACAGAGATTACCAGAAAGCTTTGACTTCTGCTAGAGATATAGATGCTAAGAAGTTGAAAGACAGTATTGCTATGCGAACAGCAGCAGATGCAGCAGAAGCTGATCTTGCATTAAAAAGAGCTAAAACTCTCAAAGAGGGAGTGGTTAGCGGTAAATCTGTTAAGGGACTAACTGAAGATAGACTGAGGGCTGCTGTTTCTGATAGTGCATCCCAGTTAGGTACTGATATTAAGCGTAAATCACTACGATCAGATTCTGGAAATTTTTACAGTGACTTTCAGATTGCAATGAATAAGCACATATTAGAGAATGAACCTACAAGTGTTAGAGCAGGTCAATCTAGTATGGCAGCAGCACAACTAAGATTTATTAGGTCGAACAAAGGAAAAGAATTTATTCGGAACTATAACTTTGATAAGAAACCCCCTCCACCTCCTGGCGGTGAATCTTCTAATCCAGAAAAGACAGGAAAAAAAAATAAGAGCGTCTATGAAACATTAACGAACCAGGGCAAGAGCTAATGGTAGTCTCACTTGAATCTCAATCGTTTCACACAACTAGAGAGGAGATTATAGACCTTTTAGATAAATATCCTGAGTTTTCTAAAGACATACCAAAGCAGGAAGAGTTTCTTTCTGCAAAAGGATTTGATCGAGATGATTTTTTAGATGCTCTAGGACGATATGAAACTCAAATAGATGCTGGCAGAACTGACTTTAGACCAAAAGCTCCTGCACTTTTACCTGGAACAAATGTAGGAATACCTGATGCTGTAGTTAGAGCGGCAGGTAGAGGATTAGGTGAAACAGGTAGAGGTATAGATAATGTTTTTGAAGCAGTAACAGGTGAAGAATTATCTGACCTTATTAGAAAAGGGTCTAATGCTGTTCTGGGAAAAGAATTAACAGACGATCTTGCTCTGCAAGTTGAGAAAACATTTGATCCTTATCATGGTGATACTATTCAAGGTGATATAGAAAACATTGGTGGTCAGATAGCAGGTTTTATTATGCCAGCAAGTTTAGCCCTTAAAGGTGTAAGCATGGGTACTAAAGCATTAGCCGGAAGCGGTAAAGCTCTTAATCCTTTAAAGACTTATGTTACTAATAGTAAAATTTTAGGAGGTAAAGCAGCAAAGATTGGAGCTTTAGGTGTAGGGGCTGCGGCACTATCTACAGGATTAACAGATTATGAGCAGGAGTTTGCTGATGAAATTTTAGAATCTGATGATGCTATGGAAATGCTAGAGAAGTCTATGAAAGAAGATAGTATAGTTAGTACAGAAGATGTATTAAAAAACTTCGCTACCAATTTAGGATATGAAGCAGCGTTTGGTGGTATTATTGGTAGTGCTATTGGCTTACCTAAACTAACAAAATACTTGTTGGGTAAAAGTAAAACCGGCGAAAAGATTATCCGACTTGGAGGTAAGTACTTTAGTAGTCGGGGAGGTACTGATGATGTTACTTTAAATTCTACAATTAAAAGAAATAATGCTGCAGAAAAAGCAGCAACAGAAGCTAATGGTATAGCTAGAGATTTAGAAAGATCAGCCAAAAGAAATAAAGATGAACTAGAGTCTGTTGATCAACTCCTAAAAGGAGAGACTCCTACATCAGCCGTATCACAACAAACTGCTGATCTTGTTTCAAGAATGAGAGATAATATCGATACTCTTTCTAAAGAGCTAGGTGATAATGTTTTTAAGGGAGGACTGTCTGCAAGTATAGATAAAAATTTAGGTACTTATCTTACTAGATCATACAAGTTTTTTGATGATCCTGCATATACTAAAAAAATTAATGAAGCAGCAGAAAAATATATAGCTAATAAATCTTTTAAAGGTAAAAAAGTTGACAGATCAGATGAAGCAACAAAACTTGTTGATGATGCTTTTGATTATTTAAGAAAAGAAAATCCTGGTATTAGTGATCAGAAATTAGTTACCAAGTTTAATAAACTTATTAGACCTGAAGGTGGGTCTGCCGCCGCTTCTGGAGCAGAAGGTTTTTTTAATATAGTTACTTCTGCTAGAGTAGGTAAAGAAAAACAAAACTTACCAACAGAGCTTAGAGCTTTATGGGGTGAGATTAAAGACCCTAGACGATCTTACATTAATACTTATACAAAGCTTTCAGAATTAAAAGCAGAAGATACTTTTATGAGAGAGATTACAGATAATCTTTTACAAAATGGTAATGTTGTTTCTAAAGCTAAACTTCAAGCAGGGCCAACAGGAACAGAAGGATTTCAAGATTTAAATGAGATTCTTTTAAATAGGTCTGCATCTGTCTTTAGTAGAGAAGCTGCTAAAAAATATTTAAAAAATCCAGTATCAAAAGATTTATATGTGTCGGATGCCTATGCTGATTTTCTAAAAGATAGTACTACTGGTCCGAACATGGCAGCTTTTCTAAAGTATTGGGGAGCAGCAAAAGGTATAACACAAGCTAATAAAACTGTGCTTAATCCTGCAACGCATGGCAGAAACTTTGTAGGTAATATGGTATTCATGGGTGCTAACGGTATGAGTCCTGTACCCACTAAGAGTAAAGCTATTCAAGCTACTGCTGCTAGAATTAGTGGATACTCTAATGAAGAGCTAGGTAAGTATCTAGGTAAAATGATAGGCTTTGGTCTAGCAGATAGTAGTGTTACTTATGGTATGATTAAAGATAATTTAAAAAGATTTAAAGATGATAGTAGTCTTATAAAAGGAATAAAAGATAAAAGAATTTCAAAACTAGCAGGAACTATTCCAAGAATATATGAGGGTGAGGATTTTATTTTTAAAGCTACTCACTTTGAAAAAACAAAAGACTATCTAGCAAGAGCTTTTCCCAAGAAATCTGTGGATGAGATTGAAGAGATGGCGGCACAAAGAACAAGAGACTTAATGCCTAACTATAATCTTGTTCCTAAAGCTATTAAATCTTTACGATATATGCCTATTGGTGACTTTGCTGCTTTTCCTGCAGAGTCAATTAGAATTTCTAAGAACTTATTTAAATATACTATTGATGATATGCTTTCTGGAAATAAAGCATTACAAGGCGAAGCATATAAAAGAGCAGCAGGTATGACTGCATTTGGTGCAGTGCTTCCTGAAACTTTAGAAAATATATCGGCTGAAGCTCAAGGTATTACTGATGAGCAAAGAACAGCAATTGATTTAACTGGTCCTGAATTTGATAGATTTAGTAATAAAGTTTATACATCAGGTATAAAAGAGAATAGTCAGGATGGTAAAGAAGTAGACTATATTGCTCTTGGTCCCTTTGATCCTTTTGAACCTTTAAAAATTGCAGTTAAAACATTACATGGTACGTTATTAGCAGGGGAAGAATCTGAAATAAATTCCAAACAAAAATCAAAAATTGCACTAGCTGGAATGGAAAGATTTTTAAGTCCTTTTGTTGGTAAGTCTATGCTTACTGAAGCTATTCTTGAAGCAACAGAGGGAAGAGAATATAGCCGAGATAGATTTAATGATAGAACTTTTATAGGACATGTAGCAAGAACTTTAGATATTCCTGAAAACTTTGCTACTGTAGGAGCGGCTAATATAGCATCAACATTTGAGCCAGGATTTGTAAGAGAGCTTAGAAGAAGAGATATGTATGAGAAGGCCACCGCAAAAGACCCAGATGTAGTAGCGTCTAATTACTATAGAGCTTTATCCGAACCTCAGTTACAAGATTGGCTTGGCTTTGGAAAAAGAAAGTTTGATATTACTAACAGTGTTAGAAACAACATTAGTCCTCTTGTCAAAGAAATTCAGCAAGGCGGTAAAAGATTTTCTGATCGAGCAACTGAACGAAATCTTCCTGCGAATGTTAATCAAGAACAACTGGAAGAATTTTTTAAGAAAGATATTCGAGAAGATGCAGATAAACAATTACTACTCAGAGGTATTTTAAATATGTACGATAGGCTAGGGATGGACGATGAAGATATCCGTAGAGGTCTTACAAGATTTGATGAGAGGGGTTATGAAGAAACACCTGTTGATCCTACTCTTCAAGCAGTAACAAATGCTAGAGAAAACTTCTATAATCCTTTTGCTTTAAGTGAGAATATATTAGAAAGAATATATGGAAGAAATCCTAATATTAATCTAGAAAAAATATTTGAGATTCAAGATAGAGTGTATGGTACAAGATTAGAGTAGGTGCAATGGAACTAGACGCAAGGATGGCGATTCAGATTGGAGCAGTCATAGCTTCATTAGCTGGTGCATGGGGATTAGTACGCAATCAAGTAGCATCTCTAAGACAGAGGCAACAAGAACAGCGAAAATATTTTGATGAATTGAACAGAAAGTTTGATGGTGTTGAAAACACTGTTGCAGTTTTACGATCACAGATAACAGTCCTGTCTAGTATTTTAAGTCCGGGTAATTTAGAGGAACAAAATAAATGGAGAGGTTTTGTTTCTGAACGATTGAAAAAAACCGAAGCTGAAATTACGTCATTACAAAAAATGCATAATGGACGACATCCCAGTGTAGATAAATAAAATGACAGTCACTGTATTTGTAATATGCCTTACTCTTATTGCAGTATCTTATGCTGGAGGTTTTGCAGTTGGATGGAATGTAAGAAAATCATTGATTCCTGCTGGACGAAAACAGCCTCAATCTAAAAAAAGAAAAGGTCCGAACCGTATGAGAGGAAGATAGGTCTTATTTTTAGTAAATGCTCTGTAAGACTGAACAATAATTACCAATAAACTTAACCCCTTTCATGGTAGGTGGGTAGCAGGGACTGTCTTTACCCCTACTCTCCGTCCCATTTTGGGGCTTATTTTTTTACTGTTAGTCGAATTTACAGCGTTTAACCATATCTTCTACCTGTTCTCTTCCAAGAACCTCAAAGGTTGAAACAATAAGAGTAATTAACTCTTCCTTACTAATGTTCTTTCCATCTTCAACCTTATTACCTCTGACTCTAGACAAAAGTTCTAGAGCTTTGATGGCACTGTTCACATGTCCATTGGTTTTAGCAAAGGTATATTGATCTTCAATCTCAGTTACAACATCGACACTAGTTTTTAATTCTCTAGATAGCTCTTCTATTCTTTCTACGATAAGTTCATTTTGTAATAAACGATAGCCTTGATTGTAAGCTGACCTATCAGAATACCCAGCACTCTTTGCTGCATCAGTAGCATTGTTATTCAGTACATATGACTGTGCAAACTTCTCTTGCTTTTCTGTTAGCATTATAAAGAAAGAACCTCTTTGTATGTGCGTAACTTATGAGTATCAGATATCTCCCAGAGCTTAGAAACCAGTGTACCAGTTCCATGAAAGTTTATACTAAGGTTTACATCTTCCTTCTCAAATAACTTCTCACAGTCTTGTGCCATTGCTAGTAGTTCTCCGGTAGTCCAGAAGCTCTCGGTTCCTACACCTACCTTCAGATACTTTGGCTTTCCTTCATCCGTTGTTTCTTTCTTCTCTTCATCAGAAGGTTCAGGAAAGGAACAGTCATATCCAAAGAGATGGAACTCTCTAAAGCCTAGAGTATGCATGATACCAATTGATCGCATAGCTGCACAAGTCCCACCGATAATCATGGTAGCTCCTTCTTTGATACCTAACTTCTCGTCAATCTTTACGGCATCATTCTTAACTTGATCTTTAATATTTTCTTGTAATGCGTTGGTATATGCATGCCACCCTACAATGTTTTTTGTTTTCTTTCGCAGTAAGTCTATAACAGAAGGATCAGTCATAGATGCTGCCATAAATAAAGTACTGTCATCAATCTTCTTAAACAAATCTTTTCGGACAACTCCATGCGTACTTGTTCCGGTAACTGGGCGAGGGTCTAGAATGACACACCCAAAAGGTTGAATGTTATTCTTTAATAACTCTGGATAAGAGTGCTTAACACAAATAACTTTAGCTCTTTTCTTTCCAACCTTTTTAATTGTACGCTTCACCTCTTGCCAATTGGTGCTGCTTCCACCCGAAATAATAATAGCAACCTCTGAATGAGGCTTTGCTTTTGTTACCCATGTATCAATAACAGAAGTATTCTTTTTAACATTGTTAAGAATATCTTCTTTAGGCATACAATCTTTAGGCTGTACAATAATAGGTGATCGTCCTAGAGTTTCTGGAATATCGTCAAGGCTATCATCCGTTAGAACGACAGCTAGGTGAGTGATACCTCCTTCCATAATTCGATCAGCAGAGGGTAACACTTTCTTTCGATGATCAATCTTTTCGATCAGTTTATTAACACCATAAAATTCTTCGCCTGGATCATTTCCATTTTCATCTTTAGAAATGTAATCATCAAAGACAATAACCTTACTTTCTTTTAACATCTCATAGTCATGGGTTACAGTTTCTTCAGAGTGTCCACCATCAATGTAAGCAAAGTCAACTTTCTTTTCTTGAAGTGTATCTTTTGTATCTCCCTTAAACAATTCAAAATTAAACTTACGACCAGCATTTTTACAATTCTCTTGATACTCTGTAAGTCTTGCGTTCACTGCAGCAAAACTATTATGTTGTTTGCTGTTCAGTTCTTTCTCATCTATTTCTGTAGTAGCATTTTCAAATAGATCATAGCCATAGTAAGTTACTTCATGCGAAGATTTAAATGCAGCCTCTGCCATTTGAATAGCTCGACCACCATTCCATGTACCTGTTTCCGCAATGGTGCTAGGCTGGTAAAGGTCTACCAATTCAATTAACTTAGCATATCTTTGAGGTCCATTAACATCTGGGGCTACGCCTTGAGCAGCAGCCTTCTTTCTACTACCTTTAAAATGTTTTACATAACTACCAAGAGGAAATAAATCAAAGGCTTGCTCACCTTTTACTTGCGACTTTATATCTTTTGATCCGGTCCAATCATGGAACTTCAAGCCATGAGCTTTGTAAATAATTAGAAGCCGTTCAAATAGAAACCCGTCATGCCATTCTCTATAATTAAAAACTTCTCCTGTTAGATAAGCGCCAATAAAGTCACCAATAAATTCTAGAGTTGTGTCGCTATTTAAATTGAAACCAATAAAAGAAGTTTCACTATAGGTAAAATGTTTTCTTCCTAGATGTACTAGATTAACTTTCTCTGGTAAAGATTCAAGAAGGGCTTTCTTTGATAATGTTTTCTCTGTAACAGTATCAGCATCCATCCATACTAACCAGCCAGGATTCTGATCACTCCCTGCCTCATCACTATCGCTCTTTAAATTAAATGCACAGTCAGCAATAGCAAATACTTTATGACTAAATTTAATACCATCCATACGCCAGTTATAACCCTGACTATCTTTACCTGTACCATTAAAATCTTTGTAGGTATTTCTAAACTGATGCAGTTCTTCTAGATCATTTAGATTTCTAAACTCAATGTGATCACACTCTGGTATGTCTTTAGAATTAATATCAAAGTCATGGTAGTAAGCAACAAGTTTGATGGACGGTTCCCAATATTTTGCAGCAGACTTAATCATTCTCTCGGCATAAGTTTCCCAGCCATCCTCCGAAAAGGATGTTACCACCGTCACCTTATTTTTGTTACTCATAAGTTTTATTCCACTTCATTGTTTTTGTTTTTCCTAGCACCTCTTCTATTGTAAGAGCATCTCTAAAGTTAGTCCACTCCAATGCATACTTAGCATCGACTAATCTCTTAGGTTTCCACTTAGGAAACCAAGGTCCACCAGTAGTGAAGTGTACGTTCTTTGCTTCCATCTCTTCTGGCGAATGACCATCTAACCAATTCCATTCTTCATGGATATCTCCAATTAGATCATCTGATAACCATTGGAAGTTATGCAGATAGTAACCTGATTTTAAATTAACATCGTCAATCGTTAAATTTTTATGGGCTTCATGTTCACAGTTCCATAGCACAAAGCTAGACCAGTTCTTTCGATTGTATCTAGTCTGAACTTGATTATCCATTTTGTAATCATCTGATGGATTATAGTTATGCTTGACACACCATAAAGCTTTGTCTTCTTTCATAGCATGATTAAAGACTTCCATTATGTCAGTCCTTACCATCATATCACAATCCATAAAAAGAGCAAGCCCTTGCAAGTTATTAACAAATGGAATTAAAAATCTTGTAAAGGAGAACTCAGTTGAGAAGGGTTTGTTATCTTGCCAATCAATTTTAACAGAACCATTATCAGTACTTTGAACGTGAAATGATCTTCGATATAAATTAATACGCCGTAGTATTTCTTGATCTAAAGGAATTACTCTTACAGGTTTAGAAGAAGTATCAATAATTGATTCTTTTAAAATTTCAAAAGCATCATCTTCTTTTTTGTCATACCCAATATAAACTGTTGGAATATCATTCATCTTCCTTGCCCTCTGTATTTTTTTCCATGTAATCTTTTTGTATTTTTATTTTTAGGTCTTGAATTGGTAGAAGAACCGATAGAAGTTCTCATATGTCTAGCTGTATCTACCTTTGTTGATAATCCAATTGACTTTCTGGCTGCCATTATAACTCCTAACTATCAATCCTTAAAGGGATAATGTGTGACAGTATATTCTTTCCATCTTTCAAGAGCATATTCTTCTGCCTCTTTAATTGATGGAAACAGTAATGGGCCTACATTCTCAAATGACCCTGTTGAATTAGAATTTAATTCCCAAATTAATAGATCGCTACCAAAAGCTTTTCTTTTAATACCATACATTATATGCATACCTTTATATTTATGTCAAGGTTTTATCTGGCACTCTCGGCAGGACTCGAACCCGCAACCTACAGATTAGAAGTCTGTTGCTCTATCCAGTTGAGCTACGAGAGTTAGGATAATATCTAAACTCCGCACACTCCTCCTGCTCCAGAAATCTCACAGATATCATGCGTTTGAATATTCTCTTCAAACTCTTCACCTAATTTATCGACAGCCTCTTTGTAAGGAACACATGTTAATGGTTGTCCTCCTCTACTACCATCAGGGTAACAGGTAAATCCCCTAAGACGGTGTGCATATTTTGCAAGAGTATTAGCAAAGGGAACTACAAGGTCTTCATTATTATCTTTTGATCCCCAGGCTGGTAGATTAATTGTACTGGAGATCGACATGTCTACATACTCTTGAATATTAGCTTGAAAAGAAAGTCTACGTTCATAATCTGTAGCCAAATCTATAGCTGACTCAATCTTATCTGGATCAGCCCCATACAATTCGATCATCTCTTGTGCCGCACTATCTACAACATATTGATAATGCCATCTACGATTCTTTAGATACCGTCTCTTATATGCTACAGCAAAGATAGGCTCTACTCCTGTAGATGTTCCAGCAATAATTCCTATAGTACCTGTTGGAGCTACTGCTCGTTTAGCTACGGGACGAGACACTCCTATCTCATCAGCAAAAGAATCTGAAACTCTATCAGACTCTGACTTATAAATCTTGAGCCAACGATGCATCTCTTCTGTTGTCTCGTATCGACTACCTCTCTGAATCAACCACTCATGTAGACCCATCAAGCCTAGTCCAAGCCTACGATTTTTCTCTCTTGTCTTGTGAACTTTATCATAAGGAAGCTGCGCTCTTAAAGTTCCACAGATAAGAAACTTAGTAGCTAGTTCTACTACGTTCCGTAGCTGAGAAACATCAGCAATCCTAGCAAAGTTAAGGCTTCCCAGATTACAAACATCCGAGTCATCCCCGCCATCCGCAGCATTACGATTGTTGGCAGTAACTTCTGTACAAGCATTTCGTAAAGTTTCATTTTCTTTCTCAAAAAAGTTAAAGCTAAATCCAGGTTCAGCAGTGGAGAGGGCTTGTCGTACATTATTTAAAAATACATCTCCTACATCTCCTGTGTTCCAATAATTTAAAAGCCATTCAGTATCATAGTTGACACTTATATTTGTCATGTCTAAAGGTGCAGGAAAATTAAAGTCATCTTGCTTTACATCAAACAAAGATTGTCCCGTAGTTCCGATAGGCATATCTTTCCAGTTCTTACATGAAAGAAACTTACCTATATCTTCATGCTTCCAATTTAAACTGGCATAAATAGCAGAGCGACGACTACCACCCTGCATAACCCTTCGACCAATCTCATTGATCATCTGCATCTTAGGTAGAGGACCACTAGCGATACCTCCAGTACCACCTAGCTCTTTACCCTCTGCTCTATAAACAGAATAGTCAGCACCAATACCACCGCCTGTCATTAGACAAGACTCTGCCTTCCAAGATAAGTTAGCCCAATCCTCTCTTGTATCTTCTTCACAATCTAGAAGATAACAGTTATTAAAAAACTTAGACGGGCGACCTGCATAATATAAGTATCTACCGCCAGGAATAAAACGAAGCTCTGATATGTGGCTGATCAACTCATCTTTCTCTGACTTACGCAACTGATCTTGGCACACATCCTCAACCAGAGTGGCTGCTAACTCATGCATAGTCTCTGCATCTTTATGTGAGTACTTTGTGTAAAAGATATCTTCAGAAAATTTTGATCTAAACTGTGGATTTTTATTAGATTTAAACATGTCAGTCGCACCCTTCTCTTTCTTCTATGGTATATTCAAACTCTAAAATCATTTCAGCATACTGAATAATCTTTTTAATATCTTCTGCTTTGCCTTTGGTTCTGTGCCTTGTTATATACTTAACAATATTGCCTTCAAAAAAATTAAGGCTATTAGCAGAGATATATTCTGCTGGTTGTATCATACAGTATTTATAGTGATCTCCTCCTATCTGCGTTTGAAGACTTGTATCCATCGTATCTGAAACCTTATCCATTTCGGACCTCCTAATCATCATGTAAAAGAAAACTCATGTGCTTTCTAAGTTTACTTTTGTTGTCACTTTCTAAAATTCTAATTGCAAAGCTTCGTACCCTTACAGGATTTACACTTGCAAGGTCACACACTGTTTCAAAATTATCAATAACTGAAACAACAGAAGAGAAGAACCAAGCAGCGGCCTCCTCTTTTTCTTTGGAAGATTTATCATTACAAACATCTATCAATGCTTGAACGATCACACCATTAAACAAAGCAGTGTGTGGGTCTTTAGATTTATCTACTAACTGATCATCTAAAATATCTTCAAACTCTTCATCCGTGTAATTTAAAAAAATATTCTGCATCTACTACCGCCAAGGGATTTTTATTATTCTTCTTTATGATTAGCAAAGGTTCATTCTTACCAGAGTTATCCTCTGACTGTTCATATGATTTCCATATGTTTAGCTTCTCTTGATTCTTACATTCTATAGAGTAGGGAAACTTTTGTCGAGCGGCTTTCGCCATTATTAAATCCTCTCCTCCAGCCCCCATACTCCTGCTCTCTATATCTTCATCCGATATATCTAAAACTTTTATTAACTTATCTCTAACCCATTGTTGTAAACGTCTTCCTTTAGCTTTAGCGCTTTGGGTTTTCATTTCAACTCCTCGACTTTCGGTTCAAGTTGAACTTCTGTAAGATATGAGATACCGTTATTATAATTAAACTTACGAATCCCAACACCGGCATTACAATCATCCCAACAAGAATACTTAAAAGCGCAAAAGCGGCAAGCGGTACAAAGCTGACGATTGCCAGACTTGCCATGAGGAACATCACTATAGCATCTAGGAGGCTTTTTATTTTCTTTAATATAACTTTTGATAGTTTCGATTTTTGTTTTAACATCATGTAACTCCATTGGATGTACTTCAAGCAATGCTAATTCTCCTGACGATTTATCTATCGCAAGGAATCCTCCTTTCGTATCACCCTCTCCTTTGAGATAACCAGATAGCTGGCTTATATATCCAAAGGGATCGTCTTCACATAGAGTTTTATCTTTAAACTTTTTAAACCCATACGGTGATGCACTCTTTACATCAATCGTAACACCATCAATACGACAATCCTTATGGCCTACAACACCCTCAACAATAACTTCTTTCTGTTGTTCGGTTACTTCATGGCCGGAAGCATAACATAAAAATAAAACTATGTCCTCTAGAATATGTCCGTATAAAAATCTAATTTGATCGTGAGGTTTCATCTCATCAACTCTCGGTGTTTCTTTTAAATCATACCAGAGTTGTCGTAAAGGTTTACCTATATTAGAAATTCGTAGATATGGTTTTCGATTAGATCGATCTTCCTTAATTGCATTAACAAGATGACCCGCAATATTCTTACCTGCTTCCTCTGCAAATTCTTGAAGCTCTTGATCAGATCGAGGTGAACCTTCTCCATCTTGTAAAATAGTATAGATATCTTCAATAAGTGAGGATAATTTTTTCATAATAAAAGTAGGGAGAAGGAGATTTTACTCTCCCTCTCCCACTCCTTTCGGTTACGCAGGGAACGGTATATCATCGGAGGCAGGTGCAACATAACCTCCTTTAACAGTATCAAAAGAATCAATCTGTGGCTTGTACTCAACCAAGTCAACTACTTGGATGGCACAGAGATCACCACCTCGACCCTTCCGATTACCCCACGCCCAATCATAAGGCCGGAACTTAACCGTAACCAGTGATCCATTCCCTATGTAGGTATCATCCATAGGCGAATTTTGAGAATCAACCACTGATGGTCGTTGATTAAGAACCCCATCCTTACGTTTTACTTTTCTTTTTAACTTAACGAAGTCTCCTTTTTCATCTCCAACATTTTTAATTTCAAGACCAGACTCTTCAAATATAGATTTAGCTTCATCTCCTAGCTGGGCAAGAGTACACTCCCATACACCATCCTCTTCAAACTTGGTATTAGGTGCGACAATGGAAGTCCAATACGCAACACCAGTTGCATACATATAATTATCAGCAGCTTGTGCTTCTTTTTTCTGAGTAGTCATAATTTAATTTCTCCTTAATTTAGGTTAATGTAATTCTAATTTAAGCTGCCGTCTGAAGAAGACGATAGCGGGTATAGTGAGAGCCATCATCAGATTTAGCTTTGATAGTCTCAATGCTATGACCTCGATCTCGTAGGTCAGAGATAGTAGCAGTCAGGTTCTCACACCAACCATGTTGAATAGCCGTCTTACGAGTTACTCGCATACGTTTCTTCAAAGCTGATAGAGTTTTTTTCTGACAATCTTTCATACAATTTTCTCCTATAAGTTAAAAGATTACTTACCTTACTACACACAAAAATATGTGTCAACAATTTAATGTGTATCAGCCCAATTTTTTCCAACTTTATATTCGGAATCTAAAGGACATCTAAATGAATATATTTCTTCTACCTCCTTCATTGCAGTTTTAGTTATCTTACCAAACTCTTCACAGTCTTTATTGTGTACCTCGAATTGGTACTCATCGTGAATGCTGGCTACAAGTTTTGCATCTAGTCCTTTTCTTTTGTATGCCTCATTAATCTGAACAAGCCACTGCTTACATATAACAGCACCGGCTCCCTGTATTAAAGTATTTAAAGCAGCATGAGGAGATCGAACCTGTAGGGTTCTACCATCTAGTCCAGGTATGACTCCATTCCGTTCTACAGTTTGATTTAAATTATTTTTAAGAGAAGAAAACTTAGGCATGTTTTTCATAAACTTAGATATTAATTCCTCTCCCTCTCTTGCGGTGCCGCCTACAATCTTACCAATCTTTGCAGCACCTGCGCCATACATTAGTGCATAGATAAATGTTTTCGCTTGATCTCTATTGTCCAGGCCAGCCATCTTCTGATTAGCTGTATGCACATCACCTTCTAATATTTCTTTAACAAAGATAGGATCGTCCATCATGTGTGCCAGACCTCTAAGCTCTAGACCTGATGCATCTGTACCTATCAAAGAGTAATTATCAGGGTCAGGTACGCTCCACATTCCTCGACACTCTTTACCCATAGGAGAATAAACAGCGGGAACTTGAGCCATGTTTGGAGAGGTGTGAGCCATCCTACCTGTAACAGTCTTGAGAGTTAGAACTCTCCCATGAACTCTACTTGAAGAATCAGCAGCCTCAATCCAAGATTTAACTTGGGCGTATCTCTTACCTAACAAGAGGTATTCAGATATTCTCTTTGCCTCTGGTAAATCAATTGTCTCTAGGACTGCCTCATCTACAATAACATTTCCTTTATCTGTTTTCTTTTCTGGCTTCCATCCAAGTCCCATCAACCTTTCTGCTATCTGCTTTCGAGATGCAGGATTGAATGGAGTTACAATATCGGCAAGAGGTTTGCCTGATCTTTTATGTGTTCTGCCAGAGATAACATGAGGTGGAAATATATTTTGTAATTCATTCTCGATGTTGTCCATCTTATCTTCAACAGAGGACACAAACGTAGTAGACTTTTGTAAGTCTAGATAAAACCCATTACGTTCCTGCTCATCAATAATACTTTTTATCTTATGCTCAAGTTGGATTGATCTAGCAGAGAATATATTTTGTTGTTGTTTAAAATATTTATACAAAGAGTAGGTTACATTAACATCTTGTTTACAATAGTCCAGCATATCTTCAGAGAAATTACTGAAGCTTTCAACCTCACCTTTATGGATTCCTAATCTAACGCCCCAAGATTTTAAGCTATGACCGTTATCTATTATTGGATTATAAAGTTGTGATAAGATCATTGTGTCTATGATCCTATCACATTGAATGTTAGTTCCAGTAAGTCTATTGAGTACAGGAGCATCAAAAGATATACCGTTATGCATTACAAATTGTGACACACTCCTAGCAAAGTTAGGAAACTTAACGTAACACTCATCTCCTACAAAGGTATATGGCTTTTTACTTTCGGTATCATAAGCAACAATACAATGAATTTTTGTTGCATCAATAGCATCTGTTTCTATATCAAGAACTACACTCATAACTACACCTATCCTTCGTAAGTGAAATCCTTATTTAATTTTTAAAAGCTTTGCTTTCTTTAAAGGAATGACAAAGAAGTATTCTCCCTTGCTGACATACCTGTTTGATATCTCCTCCAGTGGAGAGGAGTCTACCACATCAGCAGGAATTTTCCAAGCCTGTTTATATTCTTTATTAAAAATAATAAAGCTTAGTGATGTCTCATTATTTTTTGCCAATTCAATCAACCTCTTCTTTCTTTCGGGAAGACGTACATCTTCCCAAGACTCAGGCCAATCTCCAGACCATACAAGCTTTGTTTCCACTTCTGTATAGTACAGCTTGCCAGCTTTCTCACTAACAATATCAGGCCCATAAGTCTCTGTCTTATCTAAAATCTTATGACCTTGAGACTTTAAATAGGCTACTCCTTTTTGAATAGCTTTGTTATTAGTTTTATTATACAAATCTCGATTGAACTTTTTTCTAACACTAGCTACAGGGCTAATCCTGTTTACTCGACAGGTCAAAATACTTCTCCTTCTTCTTCGTCTCTAACCTCAAATGGATTGGATATCTCAGTTAAACGTCCCGTATCTTTATCATAGAAAAGATATGTTGCTGGACCTACCTCACCACTATATCTATTTTTAAGAACTCGAACAAGTGTTGTATTAGCAAGAGTCTCGTCTGTCTCTTGTTGATTTCTCTCCAAGGCATATACCATGTCTGATAATTGAGCTATGCTATGGCTCCCTCTAAGATGGGCAAGGCTAACCTCTCCACCTTCTTCATGGGACTTTGAAGAGTTTGCTCGTCGTAGGTGGGATACAAGGTTTAAAGATATACCTGTCTCCTCAACCAAGCTTCTTAGCTTAGTCATCAAAACATCTATACCTCTCCTCTCATCCCCGTCCTCTTGACCAGACACAAGAATAGATAAGTGATCTAAGAATATCCATTTACAGTCTAAAGCTTTTGCCATATACCGGATTCGAGAGAGTATCTCGTCGTTAGATATAGAACCAAAATGATCAAAAGCAAAAAGTCTACCCGTCCCAATTGTCTTCTCCTCCCAGCGAGTCATCTGCTCTCTGGTAAATTGATCTCTAATTTCTTTAATGTATAATCTTTGGTTAGCTTCGACTGCCATCAAGTTGAAGGCCGTCTTCTTAGTGTTCTCCTCAAGCGCAAGGATACCTATATTATCTTTCGTATGATATAGAAAGTAATGCATAAGTTCTCGCAACACAGAACTCTTACCCATACCAGAGCCAGAAGTCCAGGTCACAAGCTCTCCAGTTCTACAACCAAAAGTCTTTTCATTTAAAGAAGGCCAAGGATAAGCAACACTCTCACAGAAGTCCTCTTCATAAAGAGACTCTCCTAGATTACCTAAATTAATAATACCAGCGGGTGTGTAGGGTTCAGCGTTCCACCAAGCCTTAGTAAATTCTTCTCGACAACCAGCCTTTAAATAATCTGAAGCATCTTTAAATGTTGTAAGCTTTACGATGCTACATTTATTCGGCTCGAATAGGGATGCGACTTGGTTCGCTGCTTCTCTTCCAGCTTTGTCCTTATCAAAACATAGAACTACATTATCAAATGAATTAAGATAGTCCATATTCTTTTGAACATCAGATACTGCTGTAGTGGAAGACCTTACAGAAACACAAGGCCACTGACTACCAAACATTTGGTATGTTGAAGCAGCGTCCAACTCTCCCTCTGTAATCGTAACGTATTTACCTTTAGCAGGAAAGTTTTTCTGTCCGAACAAAGCTGCGTCACTGATGTTACCTTCAGTGGGAAAGGTTTTGTTTGCAACAACTCGAAACTTATTAGCTACATGCGAACCGTCAGTATTATAATAAGGATATACATGTTTAATAATATTTCCTTGAGCATCCTTTACAACTGAAATACCGTAGGCTTTACAGGTAGCAGCAGTAAGTTTGCGGTCTGGAATGTCTTGATAGTTTTTATCTTCAGCCATGTTTTTAGAGTAAACTTTAAGATTAGCATTAGAGGGTTGAACTTGTTCTTGTTCTTGCATACTAGAATCCTTTGTATATGTTTTACAAACAAAGCAAAAAGCACTGCCGTCATCATATAAAGCATTACCGTCTGACGATCCGCACTCTTCACAATTAACATGCTTCACAAACTTAGCATCTTTCTTCATGTATTTCTCCTCATAATTAAAGAACCTACAGTTCGTAAGAACTTACTGTAGGTTCGTTAATTAGTTCTGGAATTTAAAGTCTTAGCTGGTACTTACAATCGCATAGCTCTTAGGCCCAGCCTTTAAAGCAACAAGAAGTGATTCTCTGTCTTTAATAAAAGCTTCTGCATCCTTTCTATTTTTGAAGGAGATGTTTGTTTCCTTACCATCAAAACATATTCTATATGTTCTTCGCTTCATCTCTATCTCCTAGTGTTTTAATCAATGGAAATATTATACTCAATCTTTGTAAACATTCAAGCGCTATTTTTCTGTGTTCTTTTTGAGTAGACTTATCTGTGCGTAGTTGAATGTAATGTATCCATGATCGTAAGGTTCCATTCATATACATACGAGACATGGTTAAGCCTTCCGGCAAGATAGCTCTTGCCTGTTCTTTAGCTATACCTTTTTTAATAGCCCATGCATACTCCTTTTCTACGGCCCAGAGAACTCTTTTCTGCGCCCATTCCCACTCTATTGCAAGCAGGTCATCGTCTACCTCAACAGAGTTTTGCCTATTGGTAAGGTCTTGAAGCCTTGCTTCTCTTGTTACAAAGCTTAATTCTTTTACAGGATCAGCATACCTCTGGCTAAACTCTTGAAAAGAAAAAGACCTATGCCGTAGTATTTGTCGTGCAATATCTCTTGTTGTCTCTATCTCAAGACAAACATTGACCATCTCAAACGGCGACCAGTGCTGATGTTTTATTAAATAACTTAATAATTTTTCAGCAGTCTCCGAGTTATCTTGATTGTCAGGGTTAGAAACCCTAGCACAGAATGTTATAAGTTTTTGAAAATTAAAATGAGTAGGTAAATACTCAGAATTTAATTCTACTTTTGCAGAGTTTGTATATGATATTAAAGATACACTCATTGGTCCTCTTCACTATCTAATAAGTTATCAATAAAATATTTTCTATCAGCTATTAATTCTTCTGCTTCTCTCTTAGCTAAACCTCTAGCTTCTTTTAAAGAATATCCTTCTCGTTGATACTCTCTTGTAAGTTTCTTAAAAATATTTTTGTAGTCTGATTCCCATAAATTTTTAGACATGGCTCTCTCGTTTAAAGATTTTTTGTGTAGCCCAAGGCTTGTTGTGATAGTTTTTCTAAACTATCTTCTGTTATTTTTAATTTTAATTTTATATAATCATTCTCTTCTATCAAATCCTTAATTCTAATATTAGCGTTAGCTAATTGTGTATTCAATTCAAACACATTTCGTTTTAATATATCTACGTCATCCATTTTATGAACTCATATTCTTTTTAATTTCATCGAACAAAACATTTAACTTTGTTGCTGTTGTGTGTAATGCTTGTTCCTGTTTTAAGTTTAGAAACTGAATAGAATTAACATCATCTAAAATATCTAAAATTGTTTTTCTATAATAGATTAAGTCCTGTTCTAACCTCTCATCTATTTTACTTAGTTCATCAGATAGCCTCGGACTTCCAACAGGTAGTCCACCTGACTCTCTTTCTTTTAATTTAATATCTCTGGTAATATTTTTTAGTGACTGTAACATAATCCCTCACATAAATTGTGGTCCTTTATACCAACAGACAATAGAGTATCTGTCGCCGTACTTAACTGGAGTTATTTGATGCCACATAAAAGAAGGAAACACAATAATGCTCCCTGCATTACGCATCTCTTTTACTGTAGTGAATCTTTTCTTTTCAACTGGAGAAACAAATTTCTGTATTTGAAAATCTCCACCCTTAAAATTATCATTCAAGGTTATACATACACTTAACTTGCGTACAAGTCCATCACTATCAGGGAGCATATCATTGTGCCAAGTGTACTTATCATTCTTAGAGTATATACTTACTTGAGGTGTATCATAACTAGTTAGATTATAATTCCACATACATTCTTCTTTAGCAAAGCCAGCATACAAACTAAAAATATCTACAAATTCTTTTGAATTTAAAAATGATATTTGGGATTGTCGTTTCTCCTCATCAACAACATCACCCTCACCCTCATTTATTTTTGAGTTATTAAAATTTAAATCTTTTATAAACTTAACTATATTATTACAGTGTTCTTTTTCTATAGCACTATCATAGACTTTATACGTTTCCATTTAACTTTCATTCCCTAAACTATAAGGTTTACTTTGTGTTTCTTCTTTTGACTCGGCTGCTTCTGTTGGTTCTGGTTCCGGTCTTTCTGCATCTGATATATTTTCTCCACCTTCTTACGAACTATCCTTGGTGACTGCCAAAGGTCCAGAGGATGCATCCCTGTTATTGATATCATTACTTATCTCCTAACTTTACTCTATACTTATAGCACATACTTATCCTAAACGATACCCCTTCCTCACATCTTTTAAATATCCTGACGCACTGTACTTGTACTCTTCTTTACAATGATTAGCAATAAACCTAGCGCCCTTCTCCATACAGTCATCAAGTTCTTCTTCTGTCCATATAGGAAACATGGTAGTCCCTACGGGATAGTCATGCAGGAAATCATTACCAGTTCGGAGGTGTACCTCTATAATATTCTTACCTATACATTCTATGTTTAGATGTTTACATTTTAAATATAAAAGAAAGCTAGGAAGATTATGTCGAATGGACTGTATCTCTGGGCTACAGTGAGGCTCAACCATAGACACAGAAACCTTTTCCCAGCTATGAAATTTAGTTAGATTATCTTTTGTTTTATGTTTGCCTTCGGCCACACAGATAGATACCCATCTGTTATCTACTTTTTCAAAGTCAATACTATAATGCTTTCCCTCAAAATACTCGCACCAAAAATGACCAGGAGGAATATGAGCATGGTACGTCATGTCATCTCCATCCTTAACAGGATCAAGGTCTATGACCTTTGCGTTCACTCCCATTCCATAAAGATTATATATAGGACGCACAATATATTTACCAGATTTTTTTACAGGTACGCAAGCAGGACCAGCATCATAACCTAAAGATAAAGATAGCTCTAGTTTATTAAACAGCCATCTGTATTTTGGATAAGCTTCCCATGCTTGATAGTCTTCATCTATACTTTGTTCCATAATAAATAACGGGTCAGCCATACAATTATATACAACTGACCCGCCCCTTCTTAACAACTAATGGATATGCCGTGAACTCTCCTCGAAAATCTGTTCTGTTTCCCAAGTCTCTAGACCATTCATAAAATCATTGATATCATCTATTACAAGTTCTTCAATATGCACCGCTTCAGCAACAGACAGGAGATATATTTGTATATGTCCTGGTATTTCTGAATGATCTGTAAAATTATATTTGTTTATTGTCATTTTACATTTCCTCTCATTTGTTATCAAGATAGTGGAGCAAGTAAAAATATTTACTCACTCCAATCAAGCTATGTAGTACTGTACTATACCACTAAACAGTATGGTAAATGCGATTGCATTAATAATTATGATTGCTCTGTCGTGCCATAGTAGGCCGACAACTAGCCAGCCGAATGCTCCCGTTGCTTGAGCAATAATATTCTCAGGATATATATTGTTACTACTAAGAACCATACCAAAGATCAGTATAATACTAGCTAACCATTTGATATACCAATCTTTAGTATGGGTTGGAGTTATCTTATCCATGATCTGCAGGTACTACAGGTGGTACAACCTTATCAGGTTTATTATAGAAAGAGGGAGCCGAAGGAGGTGGGACGACCCCACCCTCCTCCTGACTACATGCAACTGCAGCAAGAATTATAACAACTGTTAAGAATGTTAATTGAAAAATCATTTTAGTTTTTTCCTTATGCAGCTACCTCAAGAAAGTTCTCGAAAGTATCAGAGTTTATCCACTTACTGACACTTTGTTGACGCTTCAACAGTGTATCAGGTCCAGAGTTTTTACGCAACCCAAACCTGCCACTTCCATGACTAGCATAGTGAGTCATAGCAGACACTAAAGAGAATACATTTTTACCTCGGTCATGTGTCTCATCTATGTACTGAGCAAACAATTTATCAGATAAAGTATTCTTCTTTTTAGGCTCGTCAGCACTACCACTTGTTAGGATACGGAATAACTTTTCAACTTCCATAGTATTATGTATCCCTCGATCAGCCCACTTCTGATACCTATCAACCATCCAAACGTGACGGGTAACAGCACCATCAAAGGCGGTAAGAAATCCATCGACATTAAAGTTTTTAGTATGACGTTTCTTTGTTACATCATATTCCCCACTGATCATACCATTAGTGCAGAAGAAATCGATAACACCGCCATAGAACATAACACTGGACGATCCATCAAAGGTATTCTTTAGAATAAATCTAAGTCCAACCTCTGTCTTGTGTCCTGTCTCTGTTTCAACAGTACCTTTCATCTTAGGTAAGATGTATTCCGCAAAACATACAGCACCATTCTTAGCAATGTGATCTTTTATTTGAATGTCTGCGAGAACAGCAGGATCAAAGTGATTAACCATCTGCTCCTGCATTGGCATAATAATCTCTTCGTTTTCTACCACACGATAGTTCTTATTAACTATCGATAAACATTCTTCTGGTCCTTCGATACCATCACCACGGGAAAGCATCTTGTACTTCTCCGCTACAGTTCCTGTAGAATATCCAGAAACTTGTTGCTCATGTACTTTGAAAAAGATAGAGCGATTATTGGTAGTGGTAAGGTGATCTAACATATCACTCCCTTGCGGAGCAAGTGAAGCGGTGAAAGATGGTTCAAAAAATCTACTGGTATCAAACATTTTAGTCTCCTAGTTTAAGTTATTTACACTGTCTAAAGATAGACGGTACATAAGCATTTCGGAATTTACCACTGCATTGCGTCTCCATACTAATTAAATAATACTTCATAGCTTTTTCAAGATGATCTGCTCTGCTTTGTAACTCTTTAATTTTAACATCTTGGTTACTATCATCCACCATTCCCTTTACTCCAGCGGTAGCACCCACCGCAGTAAGAAGCACTGGAGCAGCACATCCTCCAAGGAAGGTAGCTAATAATACAATTAATATTTTATATTTCATATTCTATTTCCTTTTGTTAAAGACTTCTGTATCCAGCAATATTAACCCAACGTACCCAATGAGAATCCTTTAGATAATCATCTAATTTTTCCTCGTCATATTTAACTCTATCTGATACACCCAGTAGAAACCAATCAGGTGTCTTACTGTAATTCCATTTAGCAAAGGATATTTTTTCTCCAAGATAATAATCTCGATAGGCTTTAATTGTATCATCACATTTGTATTCATCAGGCATACACTGCGGTGGTCTGGTGAGTACAAGTTCCGTCGCCTTGCCCATTATAATATTGTTAGGTACTTCTCTCAAAGTATCCACCAAACCTTTGCGTTGTGTTGCATGAACTTTATTATACCTTTTTGTGTATTCTTCGCAACAAAAAGATAATAACTCCCAGAGCCAGAGATAATTAATTTTATTATCCCTTGCCCATACAGCCGAAGGATGGTTCTTGTGTGTAGCTTTGTAAAGTTTATTCTTATCAGCCCACTCGTCACCATCAAGAACTCTGTGAGCAGTGGAAAGTAATTGAGCATACTCTAAAATCATTTTGACTACATGCTTATCGCAATGATCTTTGGCGGCTAGTCTCGGCGTATCTGATAGATAAAATATATTCATTCGTTCTCTCCAAATATTTCCTGCCAATATTCTTCTATGTCTAGACGGCTGGCCGGATTGTAGCCAGCCTCTAGCATATCCATTCGGATGTCATCCTCCATAGTCCAACGACCTTGCTTTTGTCTAACATCTTTCCTGATTGTTGCAAAGTCGTAGACCAGGATAGGCATTAGTCTACTACCCTAATCTCAGAGGGAGTAAGGTCTACGTTATTTAAATTTTCTTTATCGTTTATAAAGAAAGTAACCTCTCCCCTTTGCCCATCTTCGGCCTCAAAATTTACAGAGACTGAGATAAAATTATCGTGGTTTCTTTGTGTCGTTCTGATAGATTTAATACCATGTTGTGTGATGCTAGTTCCAGACATTATGTTTACTCCAATGTGGTTAAGATACTTTATATTAATCATTCTAGGTATCGTAAGATACTCTACCTAGAATAATTAATATTCTGTGCCGGTTAGCAGGGTATCCGCAGTGCTAAAAAGCACATCGAAATATAGTATACCTGCTCCCAAAAGGAAAGTTAAAAGTGTAGCTTTTATAATTACATTTATCATTTATTGTTCGTCAAATTTAAAGGCGGCAGGGTCATTCATAAATCTTGCAAAGTCTTTGTAGTTCCTCATTCTTTGCTCGGCATCTTTCCACCAACGGGGTAGCGGTCGGATATTCTTCTCATAGGTTTCCATCCAATCTTCGTAGCTAATAAACTTTAAATTTATACTAGTCATTATTTACTCCTGATATTCTTTTGCTGTAGGATAGTCTGCTATTAAATCTTTCCAATCCTCATACGGATCATCAAGTACTACTCGGCCTTCACTCTGACAAGTAGGACAATCAAAGAGGTTGCCCGATGGATCATTCGGATGGTCATAAGACTGCTTACCATTGCCGCCACATTCCCAACAGTCTACTGTAAATTTCATTCTACTATCTCCTCACTATAAATATTTTTAAGATTTATATATGTTGTAGGTATCGAGCAAGAGTCGGAGGTACTTTTATTTTTAACCGTAGCCCGAATCAGATCGCCGGTTTCATTTGTGTATAGCTCTAAATATAATCCTTCTAAAGATACTTCATGCATTTTTATATCTAATGCAAAGCTTTCGTCTCCATCAATAGTATGTTTCATGTCTCTTATTCCTTTGCTTAACGTCTCGCCTTTGAAGAAACTCGATTGTATATACTGTTAGTTATTGATCTTGCTACATCTTCTAGCTTGTCATACATTTTATTATCTTGATCTATGTTATAATTTTTGCAGACTGCTAGATATTCTCTATCTAAACACCGACGAACCTTTATGAATGTATCATACCATTCTGAGCTAGTATCTTTTTCTTCCTTTGTTTCTGTTGGTATTTGTACTGGGTTGGTGACATGAGCCACCGCTGAATGTGTATTCGTTACAAATATTTTATCTTCATAGTCTCTTTTCATTTTTTAGGTCCTTTCCATTTCCATTCTTCGGAGTTCATTTCACCCATCGTTACAATCTCAGTCATAGTTTTAAATTCTTTTTCAAAAGTAACATCCGAAGTAGTTTCAATCCAAACATGAGCACCACAAGGCAAAGGTTTATCAGGACTATAGCGGATTCGGCATGGTCCTTCTACAATTATATCATTAGCATAGATATTATCTTTATAACTTTTACAAGTAAGCGGTGGATTCTTGGTGTTGTTTTTGCGATTGGCTTTAATAACATGCTGATTTACATGAATGATTCTCTTCATAGTATTTACTCCAAGGATTAGTGATCAAGAAAAGTAATAGGTTTCTTAGTAGTCCAGCACAGTGTACAGTCACCACAACTATCACTCTTATCTACTTGTACTAGACAAGTAATAGCATTAGCTGTCGATTTGTGTTCTGTGTTAGCCGATAGATTATCGGATGGCAAAGAGCTAAATCGTACAGCAAATCTATCAAAGCCTATATTATTTCTAGCAATAAGCAAAGCTTGTCCGATCTTTCTGGACAATATATCTGTATTACAATTGTCCCAATATGTAGGAGCTTCACTATCTGGATGATGGCGAGAATATCCATAGATATTCAAGGCTGGTCGATTCTCTAGCTGCTCCTCCCAAAACTTTACATATCCAACACTGTAAAAGTCTCCGAGAATATGCAGTCTAACAAGGTAGCCATTGGGATGCTTTTTATCTAGAGCATCAAGCTCTAGCTTGAGCCTTGGCATTAGACCTTTAGTTTTAAATCTATGAGCGAAGGGCATATTATTGCCATAGCAATCAGCCCAATGTTCACAGTAACTGGTACAGGTTTCCCGTTCTACCAATGTCAATGTATACATTGGGTAGCCTTTCAGCTTGCCCCGTAGAACTTTACGTCCAAGCTTTTTATTGGTGCTTGGTTTAATAACTTTATGCGGATAGCTGTCAACCTCATGTATATTCTTTTGATACAAAGTGGTGCTATTCACAATAGCATTATGGTCCGAAGCTAGTGTAGACATATCAATTCTCCTCACTAAAAACTTTCACAATAACATATAGACTATACAAAGCTAGTCCCACAAATACTACAAATAGTATTGTCGATAGCACAATCGGTAAAGTCATAATATTATTTACTCCTTTTCACTTACATAATGTTCTTCTAACTCACTTACATAATAAGAATAAGCCATTTTCATCTCTTGATTAAAGTCAATGCCATTGGCGTCACAGAAATGCATAAGGTCGCTGATTGTGTCTGCGACACCATAATATTCGGAGTCGGTGTCATTGCCGCTTAGACCTAGAATTTCTTCTATTTTTTTTGCTCTTTCTAAATTATCCATTTTAAACTCCATTTAATAAGTAATTAGAGTGTTGGTGAGAGGCAAGTTTCTGCGACACAAAGTCTATCGATACGTTCATAGACTTGTCTCTCCACTTGCCTCTCTACGGCTCCAACTACCGGCGGTATTCACCGCTAATGCTTTGTTTTGTGACAGCTACATCACTTCTCTTCGTCGGTAAGCAACACCGACTATACCATTAGCTAAATGGTCAGGTAATAACTCAGATAATTAATTATCCCCTAGTATCCTTATAGTCTACTAGGGGATTATTAATTACCCGAAGCTAGGCCGTTGCTCCATGACGGAAGCTCAGAGCCTCTTCCTTCGGAAGGTTCTCAGCATTCTTAATAACTTTAAAAGAACCCGAAGGATGGATCACTCGAATCGGCAAGCCATCATCGACTGCCTTCTTGAAAGACTCAAAGCCTTCCTTTAATTTAATCCAACGAGTTTTGCGGAAAGCTTGAGTGATCTTCTCGGTACGTTTTGCCATGATAATCTCCTATCGGTTGGCGGTTGGTTAAAAGATAATTAATAATATTCTTGTATCGTAAGATACTCTACAAGAATATTTTTAATTACCCTTAAAGTCTATGGCTTAACATTTCTACTTCGATGCCGAGTTTCTGTATAGTCCTCATGTTGGCAGGTGTTAAAGTCTTTTGATTTGTAAGCTCTGCTAAGAGCTTTGATTTGTCACAAGCTGGATAGTAACGGTATTGACCATAGTCAGAGCGCATATTCATCTTGATTTTCATAGATAATTCTCCTAGCGGTTGGTTAAAAGATAATTAACAATATTCTAGTATCCTAAGATAGTCTACTAGAATATTTTTAATTACCCTTCCTTTGTAAGATCGATGGTGCCTCTCCATGCAGCTTGTGCTTTCTTTGAAATTACACAAGCTAGACTCCACCTGGAGGGTAGACCGTTGTCAGTTAGTAGCTCTTGAGCTACTCTCGCAACTTCCTTTGTACTGCTTTGGCTATGTAGTTCGCCATGCTCAAAGGAAGTGAACAATTGCTCTGCAACTTCGTTGCATTGAGTATCTGTTACAAACATTGCATATCTCCAATTTGTTTTAATTAATCATCTACTGCTTTCAAAGAAAGCTAAGTAGTAGATTATTAA
>JAAHTH010000180.1_pt1 | contig 56934 bp, 85 predicted proteins | sample 6116091 | NCBI WGS metagenome assembly JAAHTH01 (sample SAMN13939990, study PRJNA603662) | sponge metagenome | isolation source: marine sponge | host: Mycale hentscheli | place: New Zealand | collected 2006 | reverse complement strand
TGATACTAAGCGGGGATTCCGAAGAGCAAGAACAATATTTTGTTGAAGGTTCTGGTGGAGTTACACTTAGCGGAAGTTATGAACCATATGAAATAAGTTTCACATCAGGTGGTGGCGTAATAACTTCTGGCGAGTCTGATGCTGGAATGACAAATATCTCAGTAGAAGGTTCTGGCGGTCTGATACTAAGCGGGGATTCCGAAGAGCAAGAACAATATTTTGTTGAAGGTTCTGGCGGAGTTGCGATAGGCGGAAGTTCTGATGCTCATATTAGCAATTACATTTCAGGAGGTGGAGTATCATTATCTGGTCAGTCTGGCGTAACTTCTTCATCATTTAGTTTTGAGCCTTCTGGCGGCTTGGCTATATCAGGAAACTCTTCTATTAGGGGAGATTGGTTAGCAAGAGGTGGGGTCTCCTTAAGTGGAGAATCTAATATTTACGTCACAAGGCAAACGGATGGAGAAGGCGGAGTTTCGATGTCTGGCCAAGCCGACTTAGCTGCTTCTTCGTTTGACTACACTTCTTCTGGTGGAATATCCCTTACAGGAGTTGCAGATGTTTTATCAATAATATCACACACTTCTTCTGGAGGAATTACACTTTCTGGAGAGGCATCTCTTGTAAGGAAATTTATAGCCAGCGGGGGTATTAGAGTTCTTCCTTTGACATTGTCCGACTTGATAGCATCATCTGATGCAGTTGGATTCTGGAAATTCAATGAATCTTCTGGAACAGTATCGGACAATCTTGGAACAGAGGGTGCTTCTTTAGATGGAGAATATGTAGGACCTATCGATCTTGGATCTCCTCCTATAATTCAAGCCACTACAGATACAACAATTGATCTTAGTTCAATTGATGCCGATAGAGTTATAATTCCAGACAGCGATTTTATAAATACTGGTGGCCCCTATACATCTAAAAGTATAGAAATTTGGTTCTTGCCAACGAAATCAATATACTCATCTTTTAATCAAAACATGCCTCTTTGGCATCAGGGAGTAGGAGGTCCGTCTCCAGCAATAAATGATTTTGGTCATGGTATTTGGATTGACTATGGCAGCAACAGCGTAGCCAACCCCTCTAGGGGGAATTTCTTAGACATATGGATTTATGACTCTACAACTGATGCAGGAGTTGCAGAACCTTGGAATCTCCGTCTTGGAGGGGGGTTTACCCCGAATGCAGGCGGTTCTGCTATTGACTTTGTTGCAAATTGGGACAAGCCCCATCAGGTGGTGATTACTTTTGAAAGCAATTGGCCGTCAACTGGAGCGACATTAAAAGCTTATTTGAACGGAGAGTTGATAGGAACACAAACCACAACTAAGTTGGCGAGATTGTACGACGACAGAGGAGCATGTACCGGATGCAACCTTTCTGGAGACAGAAATTTGGTTGGTGGGCATCTTGGATATGTGACTCAATCTGGGACGGCATCTCCCAAATTCTTTGATGGACAATTAGGCTACACCGCTTATTGGAATTCAGTTTTAAGCACAGAAGATGTCTCTGCTCATTATAGCTCTGGGTTTTATTTTTATTCTATGTCTATTCCTGCCGAATCTGACGGAGGAATTACATTAAGTGGCAGTTCTGATTTGCTTCGCACGACTGGTGTTGGAGTGTCAGTTGCTGGTGAGTCTGATGCTGGAATGACAAACATTTCAGTAGAAGGTTCTGGCGGTCTGGTACTAGCCGGGGATTCTACAGATCAAAGGGAGTATTCTGCCGAAGGTTCTGGCGGAATTACATTAAGCGGAGAGTCTGAAACTTCACTGATTATCCCTGTTGTTCCATCCGGTGGAGTATTATTATCTGGCCAGTCTGGTGTAATATCGGATTCATTTGTTTTTGAATCTTCTGGTGGATTAATTGTATCAGGAAATTCATTCGAGAGACCAGGGAATGTAGTTGCTTCTGGTGGAATTATATTAAGCGGAGAGTCTGAAGCTTCACTGATTATTCCTGCTGTTCCATCTGGCGGGATATTGTTATCTGGCCAGTCCAGCATAGTTTCTTCATCATTTAGTTTTGAGCCTTCTGGCGGTTTGGCTGTATCGGGAAGTTCTTCTGTTAGGGGAGACTGGGTAGCAAGAGGTGGAGTCCAACTTTCAGGTTCTGCAAATGTATTGTTAACCAAAAGATTTACATCATCTGGAGGATTATCTGTTTCAGGGGAATCCGACTATTTGATAAGTGGGTTCAACTATGTTTCATCTGGCGGCGTGATAATATCGGGTGATTCAAATGAAGGGGTAAAAGATTATAAATATGAATCTTCTGGCGGTCTCAGCCTGTCAGGTTTTGCAGAAAGCAAGTGGCTGATAGCATTCGAATCTTCTGGCGGTCTTTTAATTACAGAAAACATCTTTAACAAAACGGTAGTTGTTGTAGATTATATATTCACTCAAGACTTCCAATGGAGCGTACAGGGAGAGGTTTATTCCTTTCAGAACTTCCAGTGGGACGTGGGCGAGTCGCCACTGATGTTTTACAGAGTCGAAGGCGACTGCCAGCAACCAGATTGCGAAAATGCTACTTTTGACGACGGTGAAACATGCACTCAAGGGAAAAGGTTCTTCCAGACTGTTGTTGCAAGATCGGTGTCAGATGTTTGCGAAAAATTAAAACAAGCATATTTTTCTTATCCGATGATATGGCCTGTTAAGAGTATAAAAAGATTTAGTAGACCTGCTAATTTAAATGTGATTCGGAGCCAGGAAGCTCAAGGAATAAATCATGATTGCTTAGAGTTAGTTGAAGAAGAGTTTTGTCAAATACCAGAGTGCGCAGAGTTTTGCCTTTCGGAGCAGGCTCAAGTCTTCGTGGGTGTGAGTGTAACAATTCAAGATACATTCTTTGCTTACGAATCTGTCGGAGGTCTATTTGCTAGTGCAACATCGGGAGACGTTGGATCTTACTTTTATGAGTCTACAGGAGGACTAGTTGCTTCTGGAAGCATGACGATAGAAAGTAGTTCTTGGATTTATGAGTCTAATGGCGAGATACTGCTGCTAGGAAATTCAGATATTTCTTCTGAGTTTCATGCCTACATTGGATCTGGATCTATAGATTTATCGGGGACAATTGCTAATGAGTCTAGTAGCTATACGTTCGTTGCTAGTTCTGGACTCATTTTAGAAGGAAGTTCAGTTCAGGAAGTTGCTCTTGAATTTATTCCTCTCTTTCCTTTGATTTCCACTTCAGGAGAAGCATCTGTCAGTACTGGTGGTTTCAACTATATTTCATCTGGAGAAATCACATTCTCTGGAGAGGGCAATAATTTAAAGAACAATCATTCTTACGAAGGCGATGGAGGATTGATAATTTCAGGTGACTCTGAGGACGTTTCTTCTTATATTCATTATACAGGTAGTGGTGGACTTTCTGTTTCTGGAGAAGTCTTGATTTCTAGGTCTATTGAATCAACAGGAGATATATCGGTTTCTGGATCTTCAGGGTTTATAATTCACTATAGTTATGAATCTTTAGGAGGGATTGGCTTAAGTGGTAGTCCTGTTGTTATTAGTTCTGGCTGGAGTGCGTCTGGCTCTGGAAGCATGAGTGTGGGCGGTAGTGCTGGAGTGTTTAGCTCCTTCCTTGGAACTTTAACAGCCTACATCGGAGCAGATGCGGAGTTGACTGAAGAAGCCGCTTCATTCCCAGGCAGTATTACAGGAGACGATACTTTAACTATAGATGACGGAACGGTTACTACTAGCTGCGGATGCGATCCTCTTCCCTTGACTTTGAGTTTAAAACAAAATTTAAACAAAAGTGCTTTGTTGAGGAATTTTTCAACATTAAATAATATAACTTTTCCAGACATTTTAACGTTAAGGTACGACTCTTTTAACGCTTCTTGGAGAGAAAATATTCAATATACTGGCGTTGGCATTGATGGCTCTTCTCAAGAGAGGTGGACGTTTTTGTTTGAGTTCACCTGTAATACAAATGACTTCATCTCGGAACAGACACAAACCCCGAATTGGAAGCTTTCTCTTTACATAAAGAGAAAGAATCTAGTTAGCTTAGAAGATTATGATGCTAGGTTGTTGTACACATTTAGTCGGGATACTGTTTGCTTAAGCGACAAGTTAGACTTTGAGTTCAATATCGATGTAGACTCAAAAGTCTCTTACATTTCAGGAGACTCGCCTTATGTTATAGATTATGAAGTTTTTCATGATTCAATGGGATTCTTTGCTGGCGGGTGGCAAACAGATCCTGAATTAAAAATACAAATTTCAGAATCCGTTTTATCTTCTGGCGTAAGAAAGGTTGACATAATATCGTTGTTTCCTGTATAAGGTAGACGCTTTGATTGTGGTCAACAAGCGATATTGTACCCCAATAACTGGCGATACGATCATTGGTTAAAAAATTTAAATACTTTGGAGATTAAAATGTTGGAAGAATTAGGGATAAGCCCTGCTACTCTTTGGGTTGTGGTTTCTGTAATTTTGATTTCTACGGTCTTAAATTTATTTCTTACTCTCTCTGTTGTTACTTTTATTTTAAGAGTAGCTGATCAAATAAAAATTCTAAAAGATAATTTTACAACTCGTCCTGACTATAATCTTACGAAAGCATCTGGTAATGTTTCGGGATTAAAAGACATCGGTCCCGTTGACAGAAATGTAAGAAGGACGGTTCTCACAGAGAGGCTTGATGACAACGGAAATGTTGTTGAACAGGAAGTTGAGCCTTTGTAATTTTATATTAGAGTTTATGACATGCTGAATTCAGTCGAGTATAAAGAATTTGATAGCAAGCGTTTTTTTGGTGTAGAAATTGAGTTTGGCGATTCTGGTTTTTCTAGAAACCAAATTTCAGATATAATTTCTAAAAAGACCCATAAAAGAGTAAAAACTGCCAGAGGGTGGGCCGAATCTAAAAACAACTCATACTGGCATGTCAAGCATGATTCTACTTGTGGTGAGGATGTCGCTGCTTTTCCGCAATGGTCGAAGCCGCTTGGATGGGAAGTGGCGTCGTATAAGGCTGCTGGTAAAAAAGACATCTTTCACATAGCAGAAGTGGCAGAGTTCTTGAAATCTCAAGGAGCTTTGGTTAACTACAACTGCGGATTTCATATTCATGTTGATGTTTCAGATTTTTCTGAAGATCGAGTTTCTAGTATATTGGCAAATTGGATTAAAGTAGAAAACATTTTTTTCAACATGGTTCCCGAAAGAAGATCCAACTCCAGTTACTGTAAAAGATGGAGAGACAGCCTTAATTTCAAAAAAGTGAATTCACTAGTTCGAGAGATTCAAACTAGTCCTGATATTTTTTGGGACATCATGAAGCCAACTGACAAGAGGATTCACAACAATGAGCAAAAGAAGTTTTCTTTGAATTTGGTCAATTATATTAGAAATTTAAAGTCTAGGAAAACTTTAGAACTCAGACTTCCAGAAGGCACTCTCGATGGTTGGTCGATAGTGAATTGGACGATCATGTTTATCAATTTTTTAGAGTATAATTCTGGGTTTCCTTCTAACTTGGATGAAGTTAAAAATGTAGATGAATTTTTAGAAGTGATCGGAATGGGGCGTGGAAATGGCTTCTGCATATACGGACAGGACTTGAGTCAAACAAGATCGTGGGCATTGTCAAGAATTCAAAGATTTGCACAAAACACCCATCTTTGGAAGGATTCTTGGGACGTTTGGAAAAACATAAATATTCAAAATAATTGACTTGAAATTAATAAATACTGTAACTACAAAATACTAAGTTTTAACTAAAAAGGTACAAAATGAACGAAAAAACAAACAAACTTATTTTAGACTATATGCCTCTAGCTGAAAAAATGGCATGGGAAAAATGTCGGTCTACTCCTCCCAACATTTCTATAGACGACTTAAAATCTGCTGCATACTTTGGTCTAGTCGATGCAGCAAACAAATATGACTATTCTGTGAACTTCTGCACATATGCCCGAATTAGAATAATGGGAGAAATTTTTGATTTCATGAGAGGCATTTCCTGGGGAACTAGAAAAAGCCCATTTGTTCCATTGTCTCTGGATAACGACTGCGTTTTTGATTGCTTTGTGTCGGATTATAAATGTGATTTTCTAGAAGAAATATCTCATAAAATAAAAAGTAGCCTTTATCTTGTTTTGAGAAAATATTATATTGATGGATACTCTTTAAAAGATATAGGAAATCAATTGGGCGTAAGTGAAAGTAGGATTTCTCAAATGCTCAGTCAAGCAAAGAAATCTGCTAAGATAGAACTTAGCAGAGATGCAAAAGAAATGGCAGCATAAAGGTTTAGAATGAAAAATTTTATTTTTTTAGTGATCATCTTGTTCTCTCAGCAAATTGTTATTGCACAGCAAAATGTAAGTCATTTTCAGATTCCAACGCCAACGGGAATTCAGGTAGAGCAAGATCCCGATATAAAAAATCTTGTATGGAATCGCAGGTCCACAGAGAACTTTGTGATTTTAAGCTTAAACGATGATCAAGGAAGGTATCTTCAAAATAATATAGAGAACATGAAAGATTGGGTTGCCTCAAGATGGGGGCTTCCATCTGAAAGTTTTCCTAGTTCTAAACTTGGAGAAAAATCAGAGCCAGGTTGTATGGTTTTGTGTGTGCCCAATAAGACTTTGATGAAAAAACTTTTTAATTTAGAAGAGTCTTATGGAGAAGTTGTTCCAAAAGATGGAAAAATAGAAAAAAGGTTTTTGTGGCTTGTTCTTGACGGTACACCCGCAGAAACAATCCCACCAGCACTTACTATGGTTTGTTTAAGTCAAGTTGAGTCTGATTATAATTACAACTTTGGTTTTTGGGCAGTGCGTGGGATGAGTGTTTTAAATAGTACCATCCCAAACATTAAGACTAGTTTAAAAAAAGTGAATCCTGATTTTCAAAATGGAAACATGTTTTCTGTTACGAAAGAAGATTACAAAAAGATGTCGCCAGAAAAAAGAAAAGATTTTGACGGAGCGTCAGCTATGGCCTGCTTACTGTTGAGGAAAGAATTTGGTCAAAAGAATCTTTTGGATTTTTTTAGAAATCCAAACACCGAAGAGAATTTTAAGATGGTTTATGGATTTCAAAATTTTAACCATTTAAATAATACTCTCAAGAGGTACTCTAAAAACTTGATAGGCGATATTTCTGACAATGTTACCCCAAATAGTTATTTGCAGATAAATCCTATTAAGTATAAATAATAATGTATGTTTATAGGAGGTGATATATGTTAAGTATACTTATTTGGATTGTTTATGGTTTGATTGTCGGTCTTTGCGCAAAAGCACTGCATCCTGGCGATGACCCTGTCGGCTTCCTTCCAACCGTTGGAATAGGCATAGCGGGAAGTTATGTTGGAGGGTTTATAAACTGGATGCTGGGCAAAGGTGAAGTTTTTTCCACATCGGGAATATTAATGGGCATTGCAGGCGGTGTAATATTTTGTTATATTTATCGCAGGTTCAGGTTGAATCAAATTATTGCATTGGAAAAGAAAGACAATGAAAATTGATGATGATGTTTTGAAATCTTTTAAAGAAAGATACAAACATATAGATCCATTAATTTTTCACAGATCGGTGGAACGTGCAGATTCGCCTGGTCATTTGTTCGACGTGTTGGAAACAATACCGGATAAATTTCCTCTAATATGGGACGAGGCAAAACGCTGTTGGTCTTGGACCACCGATATATCTCAAGTGTCAAGATTTGAATTGTTTAAAAAACAGCAGGACGATTGATGAATCTGGCCAAAGAATACTACCAAAGGAACAACATAAAAGTTCCTTTGGTAGATTTTTCTAAATATGGTTTTTTAATTCTAAAGGCAAAATCCAACCTTGATTCGGTTTTGTGGTCTTTTTTCAGAGTCGAAAAAGTAACTAGAAACTTAATGCCGCCGTGCTATCTATTTGAAAGATATTCTCTTAAATCGAAGAATCAATCAAATCAATCAAAAAAATATCATATTGCTTCCACCCATGGATGTCATAGATACAATTCTCACTTTGTCTCATTGCATTTCAATGTAGAAAAAAGATGTTATATTGAGTTGGAAGAATATGAACAGTGCATGTTTGATTTTTCAATTAAGATAGATCCCGATGTTGTAGTTTCTGATCCAAGTTTGTTAAAGATATCCACGTTACAGCTTTTCATAATCGAAAATCAAAAAGAATTTTGCAAAATTGGCCAAAACAAAGTAAGAGATATGTCTATTGTTTTTGACGAGAAAGCACCGCAGGCATCTAAGCTACTTATGTATTCGATGTGCAGCAACGGAAACGCATTGGATGCAACAATGAAGAAAAAGTGGATTGAATTCAAAAGGGTAATCGTTGAGGGATATAATCATCCTTTTGCTGAGTTTTTAAAATCTTTTTAACATTGACTTTTTTTCTGTATTCTGAGAAGATTGTAGCCGCCCCTCCAAAGGATTGAGTGACTCAGATGGAACTAAACAAAATATACAATGAATCTTGTCTCGATACTTTGAGAAGGATGCAAGACAATTCTGCTGATGTGGTTATTACATCTCCTCCTTACAATATGAACCTTAGAATAAGGAATGGGAAATATTGTTCTAGGCAAATAGTCAAAGAGTTCAGTACTAAGTACTCTAACTTTGACGACAATCTCCCAATAGAAGAATACAACAAATTCCATTCTAAAGTTTTACAAGAACTACTCAGGGTTTCAGATTTAATATTTTACAATGTTCAAATAGTTACAGGGAGTAAACGGTCAGTATTTAAAATGATCGGAGACTTTAATGAACATTTAAAAGATGTAATTATCTGGGACAAGGGCCATGGACAGCCAGCAATGCAAAAAGGTGTTTTAAATCGACAAACTGAATTGCTTTTAGTTTTTGAAAAAGACTATCCGATTTCTAGGCAATTTAGAAATCGAGCAAGGTTTGATCGAGGAACGCTTTCAGACTTGTGGACAATCAAGAGAGAAAGAACATCTAACAAGACCAACGCAGCAATCATGCCGCAAGAGTTGGTTTTAAAGATTTTGAAAAACTTCACAGATAAAGGAGATGTTGTTTATGATCCTTTTTCTGGAACCGGAACAACTGCTGTTTGTTCTAAATCTTTAGGAAGAAGTTTCATAGGCAGCGAGATTAATTCCGACTACGTTGAGTTTACATACAAAAGGATTGACGAGCAATGCTAGGATGGAACAAATGAAAGCCAACCGCAGCCGATTCGGTCTCGATGAAAATCGATATACTTTTAAGGCATCTGTAAGCATTAAGGGAACGAAGTATCTTAAGAGTTCTTTTAAACTACCCAAAGACGGTTCTTTTGGGGTCACGGAGCATCCTGTTAAATCAAAAAGCCCACTGCTTGAAATCAAGTGGATATCATGCAGAGAGGCTTTTGCGAATAAGTTTAACCCCGACACAGAAGGTTTTTTCTTTTCTTGCAATGTTGAAAAAAGACGTTGGCCCACAGGAGTCCCTAAAGACTATCCTGTAAACGTTTGTGAGTTTATGCGAAAAACTGAATCAATAATATCTGAATTCTCAGGAGTTTCAGAAAAAACGTGTTATAGCGAATTTTATAAAACTAATTTAAAATCTGTGATCTGGATAAGCCCTTCTTCTTTTTGGAAGTGCTGCCCAATGAAAAGATCTTTGCTTTCGATAATGATGCGGTCCAGCATGGCCTACAGTCCTTTTATGGACAATTATGAAGATGCTCTTTTCTCATATGGGTATTCAAAAAGGACTAAAAATGCCATGATGAGATTCCTTTTTGGTTTTACAAATTTTAAAAAAGATCAATCCATGGCAGTAACAGGAAGATATGGGTGGTTAACTTTTTTCGAGAACAAGTCTGACAAAGAGGTTAAAAAGTATTTACAGTCCGATAAAAAAGATTTTTTCTTTTTGGCAAAGAATGCATTATGGACTTAAACAGTTTAGAAACGGATGATTTACGCTATTATAGAGGTAATAGATGGGTGCTTGCTTTTTGTTTGGCAATCGCAATTTTTGGTACATTAGATTTTATTAAAAGAGAAAGAGGTGTTAAAGTGGCTGTAGGTTTGAATGAGTCTAATTTTAAGGCAACGATTAGTTCTGCGGATAATCAGGGAAAAGTTTTGTTGGTTGACTTTTGGGCACCTTGGTGTGGACCGTGTAACGCTTTGACCCCGACTATTGATCAATTGAACGAAGAAGGACATAGGGTATACAAAGTCAACGTGGAAGAAGAATCAGATTTGGCATCCGAGTACAGTATTTCTTCAATACCGGCGTTGGTCTTTTTTAAAGATGGAAAAGTTGTGAAAAAGATTTTAGGTTTACAACAAAAAAATCAAATTGAAGACACCTTTAAAGAATTGGAGTAATGATGTCTAAGAGAGTTTTGCTTACAGGCGTGGGAGGATTTATTGGTGCGCATTGTCTTGAATATTTTTTAAATCACACTGATTGGGAAATCATTGGAATCGATTCATTTCGGCACAAGGGAACATACCGCAGGGTGGAAGAAGCCTCAAAAAGGCATGTGGATTTCATCAGTAAAAACAATGACAATAGAGACAGGTTCAAGGTGTATTATCATGATCTGTCTGCCCCTATAGATGATCAATTAGAGAAGCTGGTGCTCAACAGAAGGCTAGAAGACGGAAACATAGTTGAAGATAAGATTGATTACATAATAAATATGGCAAGCGACAGTGCTGTTGAACGATCAACCAAAGACCCAAGGCATTGTCTTTTTAATAACTACGAACTCGTTTTCAACATGCTAGAGTTTGCTAGAAAAATCAAGCCAGAAATATTCTTTCAGGTTTCAACAGACGAAGTTTATGGAGAGGCAAAGCCAAATCAGTCACATGGTGAGTGGGATGTAATCATGCCTAGCAACCCATATGCTGCTAGTAAAGCGGCGCAGGAGGCAATGGCGATAGCGTATTGGAGGACGTATGGGGTTCCTGTCGTTCTAACCAATACGATGAATAATATAGGAGAATGGCAAGATTCAGAAAAGTTTCTTCCTAAAATTATTCAAAAGGTTTATAAGGGAGAAGAAGTTCCAATCTATGCAGATAATCCCAAGAACATAGGAACCAGATACTACATGCATGCAAAAAATCACGCAGATGCATTTGTGTTTTTGTCTCAGTTTCCACCATCTTCTTATGAGGAAGGCGGCGAAAGACCCGATAGATATAATATTTGTGGAGATATAGAGCTTAACAATTTAGAGATGGCTCAAACCATTGCCAAATGTATGGGTAAAGATTTGAAGTATAAGCTAATTAAATCTGAGTCTGCTCGCAAAGGATACGACCGTAGATACGCTCTCGATGGCTCAAAGATGAAGGAAAAAGGATGGAATCCTCCATATTCTTTTGATTCGAGCATCGATTCAATTGTCGATTGGACTTTAGAGAATCCTCATTGGATTTAGTTTTTTGGTTTACAAGTTTATTTTTTTAGGTAAGATTGAAGTATGAATAATGACAATAACGATGTGGCCTTGGGGATTCTTGGGATTCTGGCAATCATATTTTTCCCGTTTGGGCTTATTTGGTCTTTGAATACGCTCTTTTCAACAGGAGTCGAATACAGTTTTTGGACTTGGCTTGCATCAGCCATATTGTTCTTTTGGCTCCGTTGCGCCACGGCACAGAGTTCAGTAAAGTTGCGAAAGTAGCGTAATTCGCCTGTGGTCTTGAGCCGAATTCCCGTAATTTGCTTTGGAAATTCAAAAACATGTTTTGCTCAACGGGATTTCTTAGGTATAGCGGGAATTGGTCGCTGCGTTTGGAAGCAGATCAGCAAATTTCTAATTATTACAGAAGTTTGATTCCTAAGTTCAAAAATTCAAATGGCTTAAGATATCCTGCGCACATTACAATTGTGCGTGAAAAGAATGGTCTAGAGTATGACAAGCCTACGGACATGTCTAATTGGGGTAAATACGAGGGCGAAAAAGTTCTTTTCTTTTATGATGGAGCCATAATGGAAGGCGAAGTCTATTATTGGATCAATACTTTTTCTAAAAGATTCGAAGAAATCCGAACAGAGTTAGGGCTTTCTTGCGAAGAAAAATTCTCGATTCCTCCTGAAGGTTTTCAAAAAACTTTTCACATGTCGATTGCAAATAAAAGAAAAGTTGATTTTTAAGCCTTTACAACGCCAATTTTGTTGACTACTATATTTTTTACTCGATGCGGGACTTCCGCATGCCACCAAGTAGGAGGGGTTGAACAGCAGAATCAGGGATGATTTACTTTTAATGCCAAAGACTGGTTTATGTTAGATCTGATTTCTGCTCCTTTGAAATCTAAATTTCCTGTAGAAACGGTTTTTCTAGAAGAAAAGATTGTTTCTATTTCGGTTGAAGACCACATTGGGTTAGCTCTCAAATGTGCGTCTCGTTATGTCAAAAATTCGATTGAGGTTCGAGATTCGGAAGAATATTCAATTGCCTTGATTGGCTTATGGGATGCGGCGTCAACGTATGATCCACACATAAATGATGCCTTTTCGACTTACGCATGGAAATGCATGAAAAATAGAATCTTAGATTCGTTTAAGTTCAATCAGAGAAAAAAGAGAAACATTCCTTTGGTTAGAATTTCAGAGTTAGACAATCTTGATTTTCCTGAAGAACAACCAGAGGAAAAACTCCCAGATTTGGATTTCGATAAAATCTTCAGTTGTGATGATTCTGAAGGAGAGAAGCATCAAAGAGACAAACAAATGCTGAAAATGAGATTTCTAGAGAATAAATCTTGGCAAGAAATAGGTGATTGCTTCGATATGACACGGGCGGGGGCAAGACACTGTGCGTTTAACGCAATAGAAAAAATTCGAGCCGAAATAGAGGATTAGACTTTACATAGATAATAATTTCTGTAAGATAAATTACTCAAGTGTTTTATTTCTGGTGTCCTATCTTAAGGAGATACAAATGGACAAGAAACCTGTTTATGCGCTGCTTGGAATTTGTTTAGCATCTGTGGCAATTCATTATTACATTTATTCTGAAAATAAGGTCGAAAGACTCGAAAGCGTCATCGAATATTCAGATAGAGCTAGAGAGATAGCTGATGATCAAATTCGTGATCTTATGTATGAGTTGAAAATCGCTAAGTCCGAAAGCGAAATGATTGGCACCAGAAACTATGTTTCTGGTGTGGTTGAGACATTGAGCCGCCCAGAACATTATGAGCAAATTTGGCATGATGGATATGACAGAGGTACTGAGGTTCAAATTCTAGCATCAAGTGTCGATAAAAAGACTAGACTTGTCAGCGAAAAAGAAACAAAGGAATAATCTTACTAGTGTAATGGTCGGCCACTGTTACACTCAAAATGAAAAAACGGGTTAAACATTAGACCCCGCATTCTAATGTTTAATCCAAATTTGATCCCCCGCAAGTTCAGGTATGGGTTCCCGTTTTTTCATTTTTTTCATTTTTTTATTGAGAAGTCAATACCGCACATCGTATCATATCTGATCGGCGGTTATGCAGGCACATACTTTGCCACCAAAAATGCTTCTGTAAAGGAACTTAAATTTGATTAAACTAGAAAATGTTTACATAATTGAAAGTAAGGAAGAGTGGGCGACCTTTGCAGATGGAGCCGCTACTAGTCCTAAAAGATATCCTGCTATTGGTTGGAAAAGTCAGCACGGACATTCGACCTCAGTAGCTTTTGAAAATATTCCAAACACAATCAGAGAATCACCGACAAATAGTGGATATTTGGACATTTGGTGCAAAGGATTCGACAAAGCTATCGGGAGATTTATTGTCGGGGAGCTTCTAACGTGATTAATTTATACGGAGTAAGAACCACTTATACGCCAAATTCATACACTGGCGAAACCTCATGTGATGAAGAAAAAGATTTAATTGCTACTTTTGACACTGTAAAGCAGGCGAAAAAGTTTGTTGAATCTTGCAAGCTAAAAACTCAGATTAAGAACACTTGGATCAATAACGAGCCATACAAAAAAAGAAGTCTTTTAGGTGGTTATGGTTTTGTTGAAATTGAATCTCCCGAAGAACCTGTTTCTGTTCCTCATAATCCGGCGTAATAAATTGACATTGTACAAGTGCTTTTATTGTGTACAATTTCAATTTACATTTAAAAGAAAGTTGAATCATGTGGTGCTTGGAAACTATCAAAGCTTTGAATGAAGCTGCGGTCGAGCGATCCAGAAAAGGCGGAAACATTCTTTTGGCGTTTTCTGATGTCGGAATCAACAAAATAATGCCAAAAGAAGTTAAAACTGAAAAAAAGTTGTCCATACCTCTCTGCGAAAGAGAAGGTGAAAATTAAGTGTTAGAAAAAATTTTTAAAACTATAGTTTACAACAAAACTAAAAATCGTATAGTAGCTACAGACAAGAAGTCTTGTAAGTATTGTGGTGGCGGAGGTTGGCACAATAGCAACGTAGGAAAACGAATGATAAAATGCCCCAGATGCTCTGGTACAGGTTGCCAAAAGGCTGTGAGCCAAGTTTAAGAGTGCGGGATGTTTGCCAAGCAAAGGATAGAGGGTTGTATTAGGAGTGTTGAATTATGAGCGAGGAATATAATCCAAAATTACATTGTTGCCGGTATTGGTATAAAGACTTTTGTGAGTGCATAAAAGAGAATAAAAAGAAATCAAGAGATAAAAATGTAAACGGATCATTAACTTTCCTTGAAAACAACAATATTGAGTATATTAATTCTCAAACTGCCAACATAGTTATTATAAAAAATCAATCAGATAAAATGTTTCTATCATTAAAAAGGCAACAGGGATTATTTAAATGCCGATTTGAGGGGAGCAGCAAATGGTACACATTCGGCAAGAAAGCATTAATAGATAAATTTTCTAATAAACAAAACATGGATAAATCAGAACAAAAAAATCATTAAACAGATTGTGCGAAAAACAATACAGAAAAGTATTTCAGCAGGGTTGTTATGGAAGACAGGCTCGGCCTGTCTTATTTTTTTGTTTACAGACTTAGAAAAAACAGTAGAATGTAAGTAGGAAGGAATTTATTTCTCGCTTTTAAAGGTTTGCACAATGTCTAGTAAAAAGATTAGAAAGGCGGATAAGAAGCGAAAGAAGCAAAAGCAAAATCTTCGGAAAAAGAACAACATACTCCGAACAAAGTTCGGCATTGAGGCTTTTGATTGTCGCCATTCTGAATTTAAGAATATTGTGGTTTCCAATCTTGAAAAGATATTGGGAAACTTAGATAACTATTTCAACTCTGCTCAAGTAAGAGTTCTTCGTTGCTTTTATCTTTTAAACATCCTACACAAACACAGCAATTACTCGAAAAACACTATCCGAAGAACTGAATACACAGATCGTGTTCACGCTCTTTTCGAGAACGCTTTTAATGCTTTTTGGGATGGCAAAAAAGCTAAGTCGGAATCTGAATATAATCATAGGGTAAGCATACTTTGTGATGTGATGATTGACGGAGTTGTTAAAAGGCTTGGAGAAATCGTCTTTGAAATGATTTCCAAGGACAAGTTGAAAGAATATTGTCCTGAAAACATGTTTCAGCTAGGCTTAGGCGGGAACAATAAGATAAGGGTTTCATTTACTGAAATTCTCACAAAGTCCACAGATCTCGGAAGGTTGTATTTTCCAGACTCAGACAACAAATTAATTGTGAACAGGCTCCCAGCAAATTTAGCATTTGCATCACATGCGTATGACAGAATTATCCAGAGGTGTCTTTTGGGGGACAAGCCAAAGTCGCACTATGACTTGTCTCTTCTTCATGGGGTTGTCTCTGGAAAAATGCACTACGAGGTGAAGAATGAAACTTTAGAGTTATACTTTATGTGTTCGTCCGTAGAAATTGCAAGTGCTTGTGGGCGAGGAGATCGCAAGTTTTTTCACTGGGACAATACATCTAACCTTAAATATGTAGTCCGAACAGGATATTGTCCTTTATCTTTTTACAGGGACAAAGTTGCCTCGAATAACTGGGTTGCAAAAACATTTCTTGTTACAGGGATGCGAAACACCCCTGAAAGTTTTGCATATCGAGGACTAGATAGTGATAAGGAAAAAAGAATTTATCAAGGATTAGACCACGCTATAAACGATCATATTCCTTTTTTGGTTTGGCTCCATTGCAGAGGGTTTCCATGCTTTTATGAGTTCACGGATGACCCTAAAAGCCCCATTGGTAAACCTGTAAATTTCGATTGGTTAGATGAAGTGAAAGATGTAGAAGACCCAACCACACTTTTGGAGTGTTGCTGATGGATCAGGAAAAAAAAGAGGCAGTCATTTGTCAGTTTGTTGATGAAACGCCAAAAGCAATGTATGACATTGGAGTCGGGCCTAAGTCGGAATATATTACACTTGGGAAAAGATACCCCGATATGGCGATGTATGGATTTGAGCCTTGTTGGGTAAGATATAAGCGATTGATTCCTAAGTTCCCCGGCCTTTTACTTCCATATGCGGCGTGGGATGAAAACACGCAATTAACTCTTCACAGAAAAACAAAGCAAGCTAAGTTTGGAGATGCTCCAACGGTATTCAATCAAGGAAGAAATAAGCTCGCAGTATCTGAAAAAGTAACTGCTAAAACTATAGACTGGTTCGATCAGCAACTAGGATGTTTGGACAAAGTCATTCTTTGGATGGATATAGAGGGTGCTGAGTTGAAGGCGTTGATGGGTGCTTCCAATATGCTCAGAGAAAAAAGGATTAAGTGGATTAACTTGGAAGTTCGCCCAAAACCTGCCAGAGACATCATTCCATCCGAAGAAACAATAAATCAGTTTCTAAAATCATTCGGATATAATCAGGTTTTAAGATACTCAATAAATGATAATTTTTGCGATGCGATTTATACCTGTGATTGATAAATAATCTCATGGCATGTAGTAATAAAGATTTAGTTTTAGCAGTAACGCAAAAAACAAGAGATAGGTGTATTAGTTGGGACTCTGAATATCAAGGCACCGGCGTTGATTGCCCTGATCCAGATCCCTACATAAGCTATTCCGATCCAGGATATAAGTTTACATCCCTACCTCCAGCGGGTGAGCCTAATATAGTATTCACGGTATGGAAGCAGAGAGGCGTCAACCCTTTATTCGCTCGATATGTTATGTAAGTCGAGAGATCGGGTATCCCAGAAGGGTCAAGCATTCCTTCTTGTGAGCAAATAGATGATTGCAGCGACGATGTTGAAATTTTGTACAATTATCTTCTTTCAGATGTTACAGATCCTCCTTCTGAAGAAATTGGCGAGAAAAACCAATTTGATAATGACTTTTTAGAAGGGCTATCTTGTGGGTGAAAGCTTAGTCCCCGATAGATGGGAAGAGGTGTTTAAAAAACCGGGCGGTAGTCGTCAAGTTTTGTTTGACCATGAAAGAAAAATCGTTTTCATCTACACTCCAAAATGTGGATGCACGACGGCTAAAAGTATTTTTTATGATCATGTGGGAGTTGAACTACCTGAGAAAAAATTTGACATCCATACTCCTTCTTTTTATGAAAAGGTTAAACATTTTCACGAAATAAAAAGAGGAATCGACTTTGATGAATATTTAAAAATTCAATTCTATAGAGACCCTTTTCAAAGGGCCGCATGTTGCTTTGCTTGGAATCAAGAATACAAAGAGCACCCTGTTTTCTACAAACCAACCAATGGTCAAAAGTTGATTCAAAGAGACGGATACATGGCAGTCGAATGTCGTTTTAAGTGTGACTCAATTCACCAATTCTTGGAAGGGTTGATAAAGGGTTCGGTTGCAGCCTGCCATCAATGTAGGGTTCACACTATTAAGCAATTTGTGGAAACCAAAATCGATGAGAAGGTTAATATCGTCAACTTGGATCAAGAGTTAGAGAGGTTGAACAAAAAGTATGACCTCAATTTTAAAAATAGATCTGTAGAAGGACACAGCCTCAGAAAAAGGGGCTGGCGGTACGATGATTACCTAGATGAAGAAGCAATAGAACTAATCAAAAAAGTTTACCCAGAGGATGTAAAACTTTTTAGTTAATTCCAGTTTACTCAAAACCAAAATTTAGTACAATGAACTTTGAATATGTGCAAGATGCTTTGTTTGAAAAAGAGATGATCGTTGAATACGAATCGCTTACATCAAGCAAAACTCACAAAAAGAAATGCACTGTAGAGAAGAAAAATCAACAAGAATCTGATAAGATATTAGTTTGGAATTTGACTGATAACAAATTCAGCGATATCGAAATTTCCACAATTGTGAGCATTTATCCATGTTAGACGGACCTGAAAGGCAAAATCTTGAGCAAGCCATAGCACAGGCGGGAGAAATTTTCCCCCGAACTTGGCGAGAAGTTTTCAACGGATGCATAAGAGAAGGCTTCAATCATCATGAGTCTATGGAACTGTTGAAGACCTACATTCTTTCTCAAAATCCGCATGGGACTACTCGGATCTGATGAAAAACTATCACGTTGTGGTTCCTAAGCCATCTGCCAAGCGTCTAGAAAAAAATAGAACTTTAGTCATCAAGGAGATAGGTGCATTCCACTCTTTCGAACACAAGTTCCCTGTGGATGAAGGTGATTCACACATTTTCTTTGATTTTGAGTTTCAAAAACACGACCCAACTGACGAGCGACTAGATACAAGAGTTACATATGAATGTTTTGTTCGATACACGAACTCAACTGGATCAAGAATAGAAGAAATCAAAGTTAAACCGTGCTCTGATGTGCCCGAAGTTCGGAAACACATTGAGAATTCCTACAAGTGTCATCCTGATTTGAAAAAAATCTTACAATCCTTCGACAAGCAATTCTCTGTTAATATTCACAACGAAGTGTTTATTGATTTTCAAGGATGGAACTGCCACGATCTCGACGAATATTGCGCAGGCTGGGACGGAATCGAAAGAAGATGTGCTTGCGGAAACCGCCGTGTAGCATGGGAGTGGGATGGCAAACAACTATGGGCAGAGGCTTGGTAACTATGGACATGCTTGATAAAAAATGTGTAAAATGTAAAAAGGGAAAATATTATGAATGGTCTTTTTACTGTGATCGAGGAGATGAACCTCTAGCGTGTACCAAGTGCGATCACAAAATAGCTAGGTATCCTGATGATGAAAAGAAAAAGGAAATGACTGATCTCCCAAAAAAAGTTAAACCGTTGTTGCCAGAAGAACTAGAAGAAATGCTTGCTTGGTGCCCCACACAGGAGCAAGCTGATAACTTATTTGCATGGACACGAGAAAAAGCAATTGTTGCCGTTTGCCTCAAGAAGATCGAGCAAATGGAAGCAGAGTTAGATGAAATCAAAAAAGAACTCGGAAAGATATAAAAGGAATTGTTATGAAATTTTTAAACCTAAAAGTGTTTTCTGTTGTCTTAATTCTTGGGATTGGAATTAGTTTTACTTTTTGGCTAAAAGAAAACGCAAACAGTGCGGAACGTGATAAACGAGAGTTAGTGGTCAACAACAATCTCGAAAGTGCGATTCAATGGAATACCAAGCAAATTAACAGCCTTGGAGTAAATTCCGCTGTTGAAATGCAGAACTCAGAATTGCTGATTCAAATACTTAACGTGCTTGAAGGCAATGAAGTTAAGTCTGTTCCGAAAGAAATACCTCTTGGAGATTTAAACAATCCTGAAATCGAATTGTCCGATGTTCCCATCACATTTGAACAGTTGACTAAAGACCAAAGAGAGGTAGATACAGGTATCAGAGCAGCAGCAAGCAATAACTTATTTCAAAATGAAGCATTGCATAATATTTTGAACAAGTTGATTAATGAGAAACCGCTTTTTGAAGAAGGAATCGAAGAGACGACTTTTCCTTTGACTTTTCCATTGCTCTACTCGCCTGAAGAGTCAAAGGACTTGTTGTGATCAATTACGTTGGAGGTACATAGTCGCCATTAGAGATCGTCAAATGAAAACATATTTATGCATTGCAATCCTATCAAGCATTGCAATGCTTTTTTCAGGAATATCGGTACTGCTCAACAACAGTCCTCTTAGCGTAATTGGATTTGGGCTTCTTTCTGTCGCTGCTGCATTACATTGGACAGCATGCTTCTCCAAATCCACCAGAGATGCGGAGAAGGAAAAGCGTCGAAAACAATATGAAAAACTTAAAGAAGAATTCGATGAGAGTTAAAGAAAATCTTAAAGGATAGTTTAATGAAACGAAATGCACTAGCTCTTCATGAATGGAAAGATTTATACAACAAAGGCCACCTTCCAGCCGAAGACGAAGACGATAGTTTGAAATCGTTGGCCTTAGACATGATTCGTCAAAAAGACGCAGAAGAAGGTGAGTCTTGGAGCAATGATACAGAATCTATAGCAGAAATCATGCTCAAATTCCACAAAAGGATAAACGAATGAAAGAGGTTAAATTTCCAATCGTAATCTCCGCATTTCCCGGCGTAGGAAAAACATACTTCTACAACTATATGAGAGATGTTGAAAGACCGGGCTATGGAGAATTCATGTTCTTTCCCGTCCCAGATATCAAAGACTCAGATTCAAGCAAGTTCCCAAAACAAGGATTTCCCCTGAATTATGTCCAAGCAATCAAAAAAGACCTGAACTATTTTGACATACAATTGGTCTCTTCGCATATCGAGGTGAGACAACGGTTGGCAGTGAGGAATATAGACTATTATCTGGTGTTCCCGCATTGTGACCTAAAACAAGCTTATCTGGAAAGATATGAAAGAAGAGGTTCGCCACAAGCCTTCATTGATCTTTTAGATAATAACTGGGAAAATTGGATTCGCTCTTGCGAGGACGATCAACACGCTCTTAAAAAATTGGTGCTATATCGCCCAGATGCGTATCTGAAAAGTTTGACGACAAAAGGATCAATTTTTGATTTTTTTTAATTTGAAAAAATAATAACAACAACACTCTATATAAAGCTACACAATTATTAATTCGGGCTAGTAACGTCCGAACAGAAGAGTTAAAATATTATGACAAATTGCACAACAACCAGAAATACAGTTCCAAATGGAACTTATCCACCCGTTTTCTGGGAACGTGGTGCCGTTAGAAATATGTAACTCTCCTGTTAAACTCAGGAGTGCCTGAGTTGGACAAAGAGGAAAAACCCACTTAGGCAACGCCTAAGTGGGTTTTTTTAATGGAGTAATGAAATGGAAGAAAATAAGTATTTAATAACCGGAGGCCACTCAGAATTTGAAGGTGATCTACGGATGTTCGCAAACAAAGTCGATATCATAGTGGATCTAGAGTCCAATAAGTCTACAGGTCTGACCGCTGAAGTTGCGTATGAACAAATTAAACGACTTTTCAAAAAACTCAAAAAGAAAAAGAAGAAATCCGACCTGACTTCAGAAGTACATCGTTGGCTGGCAGACGGATGGGAAAGAGATGAGATGCATTGCCCGAATTGCGAAAAAGATACAGAACAACTTGTTCGATGCAGCGAACACGAAAGAGATAGTTCATATGATAATTTTATTTGTACAGAATGTGATTGGGAATACTTTGGTATAACTGGGAAATACCAACCTCCCGGAACGGGGGTTGGTTAGTAGAGATGCCTGCTTGAAAAAGGAAAACGAATGATACTAGTAAAAATTGCTCCCTAAGCATAAATGGCGATGCACCCGACTTGTAATCGGGATAAGTCGGTTCGATTCCGGCAGGGAGCTTTTTTGCGGGATTGATGTAGTGGAAACATGTCAGCCTTCCAAGCTGATCTCATCGGTTCGAATCCGATATCCCGTACTTAACCACTAGGTTCCTGGTTCGAATCCAGGAGGGTGAGCTTTTTTAATCATTCACCCTTAGCTCAACGGTAGAGCGAGTGGCTGGGGCGATTAACTCAGTTGGCTAGAGTGCTTTACACCGAAGAAGTCGCAAGTTCGAGTCTTGCATCGCCCACTTAGACGGCCCCTTCGTCTAGCGGTCTAGGACACCGGCCTTTCACGCCGGTAACACGGGTTCAAGTCCCGTAGGGGTCACTTACATTCACTTCAACAAGGAAAACGAATGATACTATCAGAATTCAAAAAGCACGTTGGCAATCTTGACGTTTTAAGATTCAAGTTGCCCAACGGCCATGTTCCAGAGCATTTCCACATCACAGAGGTTGGTGTGTCGGATAAGTGTTTTGTTGATTGTGGCGGCTATCAGCGTCAATCAACTTATATTTGTTTTCAACTTTGGACTGCTGATGATTATGATCATCGCTTGTCGCCTAAGAAACTTTTATCTATAATTGAAGCCGCAGAAAAAAGCTTAAAACCCGGCGATTGGCTCGTTCAGGTGGAATACCAAGCAGAGACGATTGGCATATGGGGTGTAGAGTTTAAGGACGGAGTATTTTATCTGACGCCTACAAAGACAGATTGTTTGGCTAAGGACAAGTGCGGGATTCCTGTAATACAAAACGATTGTTGTTCTGGAACGGATTGTTGCTGATGTTAGCTTGTGTTTGTGGATTCATAGTTGAGGGATTGATTTTACTTGGTGGCCTTGGGCTATCTTTAATTTCAATTCCTATAGCCAACGCATACAACAATTGGTGTCGTCGCAAGCATGTGCATAACTGCAAGCGACATGATCACCAAGTAGTACCTGTGCAGGAAACTGAGGACTGCAATGAACATTTGTCATGATTAACACAGATTACAAATTCATATATGTTGGAGTTCCAAAAACAGGAACAACATCGATTGAGTCTTATGTTAAGGCGAACTATAAAATAATCCCGCATTGTCATAAGAAACACGCTCCGATTTGTTTTCATGATGAGAAGTATTTGGATTATTTCAAATTTGGATTTGTGAGAAATCCTTGGGATTGGGTTGTTTCGTGGTATTCCTACGCTACAGATCATCGGAATCGTCCTGTGCGTGATCAACTGCCTCTTGAAGATGGGGTTCGCATGCATAATGCCTGCGGATGTGATCCTATTGCCGGCCGTTGCTGTTACCAGCCTCTTGTTCCACAGCATAAGTTTCTTTGTAATGATCAGGGTGATTTGATAATGGACTTTGTTGGCAGGTTTGAAAGCCTCCAGCACGATTTTGACAGAGCGTGTGAAAAGGCGGGCATTCACAAATACAAGCTCGAATTTAAAAACAAGACTCAAAGATCTGGTTCTTACGTGGATCATTATGACTCGGAAACGAAAAAATTGGTTTCCGATCTATTTGAGAAAGATATAGATTTATTCAAGTATAGTTTTGGAAGTTGAAACAGGTTTTGCTGTTGACTTGTTTCATGAGCAAAGATATTGTTCTTAAATATTTTGTTTTTGGGAGATTTACAATGCGTCCGTCACTGCCTAACGATGAAATTCTTTATTTTAGAAACGCAATGGCCGAAAGAGGGGTTGAGTATACACCCGAACAGGCAAAAACTGCTAAAGAATGTTTGGACGATTTTCTTGAGGAAATGAGAAATATGGATCTTGATCAGGTCCGACAGCTTAAGAGCTTGACTATTTCTGACAAAATAGACATTCTTCAAGCATACATGGAAGAAACGGGACAGGAAATGGATGTGCAGGAATTGGATGATGTAATTCAACTTTGCATAGATGCCCATCAATCAGGACGGTGATTATGAGTGATGTCACGATCAAGCGTGTGTCTTTTTTCATTTGGAAAGATAGTCGTTTAACGCATGTTGAGGAATCCTTAAGAATTACTGATGATGGTCCAAAGTTGATGGATAAGTTAAAAGAGAAATACGGGGACAGTTTGTCTCATATAAGAAAAGTTTGGAGCTATTAGTGGTGTTTTTTAAAAATAAGTAAATTTCAAAACACAGGTTTACATCTGAAATTAAAGTCGTATAGTATGAGTGTTCGGCAAAAGCAGTTCCTATAAATCTTACCAATGAAAGCTTTACTGCTCGCCGTCTTTTTGAATCATAGGCACAAAGAGTTCCTATAATAATGATGAATTTTTACTCTTCGCCTTTTTCAGGATTTTAACATGAAAACCCTTGAGCTTTTTAACGCAGTTGTAGCAAAAGAATCTAACAATCCTTTGGTTCACCTCAGTGATGATGGTTATATCATCGAGCCTAATGCACTTTGGGCAAAGGACGAGATTGCAAGCTACTACGATGCTCAGAAGCTGAGTGGGGACGATTTGAACAAGACTTTTTATAAGTCGTGGGAAAAAGTTCAAAATAGCTCAAGGTATGAACTGTATCTCGACCAGATCCGGCATTATTTCAGCACGTATGGCTCTGACTTTCAGGCAGAGGCATACTATCCAGAGGGAATTGCAGAAGTACCTGACGTTAAGTTGACGTTCAAGGTCATCAAGGCATATTCAGTCAAAGAAATGACTGAAAAGTGTCTCGATATGCTTCGTTCTGGCATCGCAATGAAAGAGGAAACTGTTGACTGCATTCTTTCTGTTTTGACAGAGGAATTGGAATACAAGTTTTCTGGCGATGAAGGAATCAGGAATAAAGAAGCAATTGTAAAGATTGCAGACAATTGTGGAGTCTTACCCAAAGATACTGTGGAGTTCTTGCGGTACGTTCTTTTCAAGACTACAGGCGAAACTCTTTTGATCAAGAACGGTGAAACAATTGCTGCAATCAAGGCCAGTGACTTCAATCCAGAAAAACTGTTTGTTAGTTTTGGTCTGGAAAACCTTGCTGAAATTTTTAATCGATTCAAGCCTTTGTTTTTGGCATATAAGGCAAAGTGCTCATCTGTTGTCAACAAGATTTCCAGACTTTCAAAAACAAGTCACAAGCCACTGGTTCAAAATCCATTGAACATGGTGACTCATCGTATTCTTGATGAGAGCGAGTTGCATTGGCTTGACAATGCAACTCCGTTTGCGATGTTCAAGGCACTTTCTGCCTGCCACAGCAGGCAGAATGGGCAGGATAACTTTGTATACCGTGTTAGGAACGGTAAAAGTTGGACAAAGCAAAACCAGTTGAGCGAGGGCCAGAACAATGTGATGACTGCAAATGTTGCTTTGATTATTCAAAACCTTAAGAGCCGATTTGATCTGAGTGGCAAGAAATTCTACTTCCCCAAGGAAGTTGAATATGCTTTGCCCACTTCGGAAAAGATGTTTGTTGGAAATCTTCCAACGGGAACGAAGTTTTATGGCGACAGGCTCGCTGTAGGAATTTATTGGGAAAATTCTTGGGGAGCTAATGACTTAGATCTTTCCGCAATGAACATTAGCGGGTCTAAGGTTGGATGGAACTCTAGCTATCACGATGGAAATCTTACTTACTCTGGGGATATTACGGATGCTCCAAATGGTGCTGTGGAATACATGCACGTAGGAAAGAGTTGCGATTCAGAGTATTTGATAGTCAACAATGTCTATTGTGGTGAATCAGATTGCAAATATAAGATTGTTGTTGGAGATGCTCCAAGAGTTTCTGACAAATATATGATGGACCCAAATAAGGTTGCTTTTGAGTGTGTGACTAACTCGGTTCAAAAGAAAACCATCTTGGGGATGCTTTTACCATCAGTAAAAAGGCAATGCTTAGTGCTGCTTAACTTCGGTCAAGGAAACGCTGGTGTTTCTAAAGGCACAGAAGGCATTGAAGCATTGAAACAGCAATGGACGAATCCTTTGTCTTTTAGAGAGATTGTGACGAATTTGGGAGCAGAGGTTGTCAGTTCTCCTGAAGAGGCAGAATATGATCTATCTTTGGACAATTTGGACAAGTCTAGTTTCTTAAAGATGTTTTCTTAAACTACATCTCCTGCTCAGGCATTCGTTTAGTTGCGATTTAGTTGGCGTTTAGTTGAATAATCAGGACAAAACACCGAAAAACACGAAGAAAACAGCGTCTAAAGCCAGCAGCTTTAGACGGAAAAGAACAGGGATTTAGCCATGATCGGCCAATACTCCGAAGACCAACTCGTTTGATCGATATGAAAGATTAATGGTGAAAAGTTTAGAGCTTAAATACATGCTTCTAATTGTGATTGCTATTTGGGCAATCACTTGCGCTGTGTTTCACGGACCAGCAATTTTTGTATATATTGGAATTCATTTGGCAACTTCTGGAATATTTACTCTTTCCATATTGAGTGCCATTCGAAATTTAGATTAAACTAATTAAACCTAAAAATCTAAATACTATTTCGGCATAGATGTCAGGATTTTATTATGAAACTAAGATTGAGTAAAGAATGGTTCGAAAGACAAAGTAAAAAAGAGAAAGGCGAAGCAAGCGTAGGGCGAATTGATTCGAAAAACATGATAAGGTGCGGTTGTTGCTTTTCAAATTTTGAATCGGAATACCCCAGAACAGGCGAATCTGTGACATGTTCTAATTGCAAGGCTGATGGATATGGAACATATGAGGATGGTCTTTACTCGGTAGAGTGGCACGAACATGAGAAATAAAAAACCCGCCAGAGGCGGGTTTTTTTTTGTTTAATCATTTTCTTTTAAAATGATCCATAAAGCATGCAACAAACCGGGAATATATCCAAACAAAGTTAACAGAATATTCAACCAGAAATGGAATCCTAGTCCTACTTGCATGAAAACTCCCACAGGTGGAAGTAGCACTGAGCCAATAATTCTTAAAAGATCCATAAATCCTCCTTGAAAAGAATTGTTTAAAGTATATATGATTTCTTAATCATGAAAATAATAGAAAAGTCTCTTAGAATATCGAATGAATTATTTCCAGAATATTATGGACGGCATAAGCCTCCATATCATTTCGCTTTCATTTACAGAAGAACAAAGTTGATAAGTTTCGGCGTAAATCGCCCCACATGCCTCTGTCCAAAGATCTTATATTTTGGCAATAGATTCAACATAGATCAATACAAAAAATACTACTATCCGCATGCTGAAACGGACGCAATTTCTAGGTGTTGGGGCAAAGTTTTTTTAGATAAGAATTACCAAATGGTAGTTCTTAGATTAAATGAAAATAGAGAATTATGGGAAAGCAAGCCTTGTGAGAGTTGTCAGGTTGTTCTTGATAGAATAGGCATAAGAAAGATTTGGTATTCTACGAAAAAAGGCTTTGAAACGTATATAAGTTAAACTAAAGGTAATAATAATTATGAATAATTTCAACAGCGTTGCGACTGACTTTGATTTTCCAGAAACTTCTAAGATCTTAGATATTTTAATAACACATGGAGCAAATCTTAGAGATCCATCAGCCTTGCCAAAAGCTATTCATGATACTGCAATTGAACTTAAGAACAATTATTATAAAGGGTTTCCTGCCAAATTTGACGGTCAAATAGGCGACATAAAAGATGCAATTAAGCATGTTTGGAATACACGCCCAAATACACAGCACTCAATCGGTTCAGAAGGCGACGATATGCCAATGATTGGCAATGGAATTCAAAGTAGATTTGAAAGCTTTCAGAACTGGCTAGAATCCACAGAAAGAAAGGCGAAACTTGCTGGAAAGCACGACGCCAGCAGGAAAAACCCTCGTACTGCCAAGCGTGGCTACGTTAGCGGCAACCCAAGATATGGAAAAGCTGGAGACAAACACTCACATCCAGAAGATAGCAGAAATGTTAGTGGTTCGAACAAGAATATTGATACCAGCCACATGTGAAACAAATAATCTAGTTGCAGTTGCAACAAGTAAACAAAAAAAGGTTCCCGAAATTCGTTTCGGGAACCTTTTCTGTTTTAAGCTATAATCTTTTTTGATTAAGCGTCAATTCCATCGATATCAGAAATGACTTCGATTGTGTCGTTGAACGAAGCACCGTCAGCTAGATCTCCGACCACTTTAAGGTCAGTTCCGTTTGGAACCATTGTGCTATGGAGTTTTCTCTGTGCAGAGTTTCCGTTAGCATCAAGACTAGTATCAAGTGAACCTTCAGTTCCTAAATTCACCAACTGAGGTGAAAGATTAACTACATAATTCGCCATAATATCTCCTTTGCAAAGTAAAGATTCAATTTATTTATGCTTTTGGACAAAAAAAAAGACTGGAAAAGCTTCCAGCCTCTTTTTTTTTAGTTAGCATTTGTATTTCAAGTTATGCAGCATCGATTCCGTCAATGGATGCTAATCCATCAGTGCTGTCATCAAATGTTGCACCATCAGCCAAATTGCCGACGATTTTTTCTCCGCTATCTACCATTACGGCGTGTAATTTTCTCTGAAGAGAGTTGCCGTTTGCGTCAAGGCTGGAATCTAATCCGCCTTCACTTCCTAAATTCACCAACGCAGGTGAAAGATTTACTGTAAAAGTTGCCATATTATATCTCCTTTGCAAAGTTAAATTGTCACTTATGACACAATTATTTATACTTAAAATTGTATTTTTTTCGATAAATAATTCAAACTACTAAGAAAGGCTAAAATGAGCGAATTTAAAGAAGACGCAGAGGAAAAGCCCTGCATACAGATAAAGGACCTAAAGAAGCATATAAAAAAGATAAAAGACAAATGTAAAAAAGCCAATTCTCAAGAAGAGCTTGATGGAATTCAAGAAAAATCAGATTGCATTGTTTCTTTTGGAAATTTAACAAGCGAATGAATAAATAAGTTCATGGAATTTAAAGACTTTCTAGAATCAGACTCATCCTCTATTAAACCTTGGAAAGGGAAGCGTGCCGATGTTCTCGACATGTGGGAAAAAGTGCGTCCAAATTTGCCTGTACGCCCAAAGCCGGTTGACCCAAACCACAAGGGAAGCAAGTTTAGAGAAGATGGATTAAGAATAACTGGCTCCCCACAGTTTATCAGTTCTGTAATTAGTCGTTTGAAAGATATGTTGATGTATGACAATTCTCCTGGCACCAAGTTAGAGGTTGAATACAGACAGATTGAATCTAAAAATTCTGGGCTTACTCCTCAATATGTTTTCTACGCATATGTCTCATCGAAGCCTTCTAAGGTAAAAAAGATATAACTAATACTATTATTCATATATAAGGTGTTGGACTTACAAGGAGGAAAAATGGGAGCAACATCAGCGACAGGAACAGGGCCGGGAATGTCTCACGGAGTTCAGAAGCCAGAAAATCATTGTGGATGTGGGTGCGGAACACCAGAAGAAGAGAAGTCCGCAAAAAAGAAGATAGGCTGTCTGACACGAGTTAAATCATGCAATACGGCTAATGTTAAAGTTGGATCATCATCTAGTATAAGAGTTTGCAGCTAACTATGAAAATAAAAGAATGCAAGTATGGTAAAATGGCATATTTGCCAAATGATACCTATATTGGTGGTTCGTTAGAGGCTTATGGCGAACAACATGAAACGGAGCTTCAGGTTCTGTTTCAGTTGGTTAAAGAAGGAGACACAGTAATAGATGTTGGTGCAAATATAGGAACCATATCTATACCAATAGCCAAGTATGTTGGAAAATCTGGAAAAGTTATTTCTTTTGAGCCTCAAATAGGTCTTTTTAATTTGTTGTCTAAAAATGTTGAATTAAATGAATTAGACAACATTGAAATCAACAACTCACCAGTAGGAAGAAAAAGTGGTTTAACGGTTCATATCCCACAAGTGGACTATGATTCAGATTTTAATTTTGGAAGCGTTTCCTTGGTAAATGCTTCATCTGATGGGGTTCCTGCTAAAACTGTTTGCTTGGACGATCTGGTAGGAAAAATATCAAAGCCGTCCTTGATTAAAATAGATGTCGAAGGAATGGAAGATGAAGTTCTTTTGGGCGCAAAAGAACTTATAAATTGGGCAAGACCTTGCATCAACCTAGAGTTTACGGGGAATCAGATTGCAATTCTTCATTCCTTGAAAAATATGGGGTACAATTACAAGGTGTTTGAGCCGCCCTTGTTCAACCCAGATAATTTTCAGAATAATAAGGAGAATGTTTTTGGGAAACACATTGTTTCTCTTAATATCATTTGCTGGCCGTCTGAAAAAGTCTTTGAAGTAGAAAGTCCTTGGTTTCCAGATATTTGGAAAAACACAAATCCACTGAATTCTAGGCACCTTGAATACAGAAAGCTTGAGATAGATTTTAGCGAGGAGTATTCTCCTCTGAATTCACTTCTTTCTAATTTAAAAAGAAATGAAGAGTTGCCAGAATTCTACTCTTAGTGCTTTACATAATTGAAAAAATTGGTACAATCATTTCAGGGAAACAGCTTTTTCAAAAAGGTCAATTGGAATGCGGTGCTCTAGAAATTTAAAAAAACTTTCTCGAAGGGAATTAGAACTTCTTGTAAAGTTTCATTCTGAAGACATGAATGAGACACAGTTGACTTTTCTTTGTTCTCAAGAAAAAATTGATAAGTCTGCAATAACTGAGTCTGTTAAAGACCTAGAAGATTATCTTTTTTTAGTTCGAACTATGATGTATTGTTCTTGGTCTATTCTTGTGGTTCTTTTTGTGTTTGCGGTTGCGAATTTTTTAGGATAATTAAATGGAATACAAATACGCTTCTATCGACACAGAAACCCTTGGACTCGATCCTGAAACATGCGATGTTTTAGAAGTTGGAATTGTTTTGGAAGATTTCAAGTCTCCAGTTGAGAGCTTGCCGTCTCTTCACTTTTATGTGACTTATCCTGATGACAATTACAAAGGAAATGCCTATGCGATGGCAATGAATTCTGAAATTATAGGGATCATCGCAAATAGGCACAAGCAAAGTTCGAAGCCATTAAATACGCAATTGTTTGTTCCTGTGGATATGGTTGACCACTATATTCACGAATGGCTCACTGCTTTCAGCTTTGAGCCAGATCAGAAGATTCTTGCCGCAGGCAAGAATTTTAGTGCGTTTGATCTTCCTTTTTTAAAGTCAATCGGTGTCGGAAACAAAAATTCTAAAACTCGTTTTCATCATCGCTGTTTAGATCCTGCTTCTTTATTTTTCGATCCAGATATTGACGACGTGCCTCCATCTCTAAAAGAATGTTTGCGCCGTTCGGGAATTGATAAAGAAGTGGCACACCTTGCCTTAAGCGATGCTATTGATGTGATCAATGTTTTAAGATATTCTTTTCACATCAATAGATCAGGTGGAACGCTGGCATTCTTTCCCCATCCCAAAGACTGATATAATTGGGTACGAAGGATGTTGGTCTTCTCAAACGGAGTTGTAGTTTGGAAATTTATAGGATGGCAAGTTCGGAATCAAAGTTTGTTAATTCGTATTTTGAACTTATCAAAGAATTGAGGATGAAGTTTAACTTGTCTGATGTCGATTCTAAAGAAGTTGTTTGTATTATTTCTGAATGGTTATCAGAAAATAAGTTTGGCGAGAAGAATGGATAACAAAATTACAATTGCAACCCTGAAGTTAGTTCTGGCGGAACATTCTTTACTGCTGCAAAAGCTAAAGAGATGAATATAAGTGTTGTAAATTTTTGGAAAGACTAATGATTCATTTAGATATTTTTAGACCATCTACAGGAAGCATGATAAAAAATGTATTGGTCAGGTATCATCGTCATTCTAATTGGCTAGAAGATGCTGTGCAAATCTCAGATTTCCCTCAGCCAGAAGATTTTTGTCACTTTTTAAATCACTGGGTTGATTCTAATTTTCCTGGTTTTGAAATTCACAGTACAGCAGTCACATGAAAAAGAATAAGCCTCAAATGAAAAAAGAAGAATTTTTAGAAAAATACCTTAACACCCAATCTCCAACAGGATGGGAGATGGCGGGTCAAGAAGTTTGGATAGACTATATTCAAGACTATGTGGACAAGGTACAGACAGACGCTTATGGGAATGCTGTAGGCGTAAAGTACACAGGTCGCTCGCAAACGTTATCCAAATATAAAGTAGTAATAGAAGCTCATGCGGATGAAATAGGTTGGAACGTAAGTCATATCGACGAAAAAGGATATATTTCTGTCGTTCGGAATGGCGGATCGGACGAAATGGTTGCTCCTGGCCAAAGGGTGAACATCTTAGGCAAAAAGGGGAATGTTCGTGGTGTGTTTGGGTGGATCGCCATCCATGAACGAGACAAAGAAACGCCAGAAGTTAAAAATCTTTATGTCGATGTTGGAGCAAGTTCAAAAAAGGAAGTAGAAAAAATGGGCATTCATGTTGGTGCCACAATGACTTATGATGCTCCTTTTGAGAAGATGGGCGACTACTACCTTTGTCGTGCATTAGACAACCGAATTGGCGGATACATGGTCGCCAACGTTGCTAGAAAGCTTGAAGAAAATGACATTGAACTTCCTTTCGATCTTTACATTGTAAATGCTGTTCAAGAGGAAGTTGGGCTTCATGGTGCTGAAATGATCGCAAACTCAATACAGCCTGATGTTGCGATAATAACTGATGTCACACATGACAGTCACTCTCCTATGTACAATGCCAGATTGTGTGGAGATGTGTCCTGCGGGAATGGTCCAACTTTGTATTATGGACCAGATATTCAAAGAAACTTGTTAGATCAAGTTCTAGGAGTAGCAAAGAAGAATAAAATAAAGTATCAGCTTGGTACTTATAATGGAAATAGTGGAACCGATACATCTGCGTTTTTCAAATCAAGCGGCGGTATTCCTTCGTGCTTGATTAGCTTGCCATTAAAATATATGCATACTTCTGTAGAAATGGTGATGAAAAAGGATGTTAAAAATACAACAAACCTCATCTATCATTCACTTTTGGAAATGTCTCCAAAAGATGATTATAGGTACATCAAGCGTGAGAGAATTGGAGTAAAAGGTGAAGCTGCCTACCATGTTTAAGTTTGCTTTTGTTGTGGTGTCAATATTAATTATCTTGTTAGTTATTCTGCTTCCAAGTAGAATTAACACATCAAGAGAAGAACGTATTGATATTATAAAGCAAAATACTGAGATTATTGAGTCTATTTCCGAGGTCGCTAAGACACAATATGTGGTTAGTGATTTGCTGGTTCGGGTGGCACACTATGCAGAAAACCACAAGAAGGGCGAGCACATGTGTCCAGAGTGCTCAGGAAGTGAGCTTGAATTCGAAGAGCTTGAAATTGAAGAAGTGGAAGAGGTAGAAGAAACACATAAACAAGTAATGCTAGATCTTAGCGAGATAGAAAAATCCATAGATAGCTTGCGGTTCGGCAACTTGAATCAAATTTCCAAATTGGAAACTATGTTAAAAAGACAAAAAAACAAGTTGACAGGTTCGAAATAGAGACTAAAAACACAGATGGCCCCTTAGCTTAATGGATAAAGCCTCGGTCTTCTAAACCGAAAATAGAGGTTCGATTCCTCTAGGGGCTACTTTAATTTTTAATTTACGAAACTTCAAGGAATGGTTATGTTTACAGTAGGTTATGACAAAGAGAAAAATCAGTGGACTCTTTTTAATTGTAAAACGGAGACACTGTCTTATTTTGAAAGTAAACGAGACTTAGAAGACTATCTGGACGCTCATGCTGGATGATTATAAATGAAAATTACTTGCGAAAAATGCAATAAAGACTATGATATAAGAGTTCGAAAAAAGCCACGTAGCGGTTCATGCGATGTCACTTGCCCTTGGTGTAATAATAAGTTTTTTTTAAAGTTCTTTTGTCGGGCTTCCTGAAGAAATTTTATCTCTTTTTCTTATATACTAGTGCTGTTACCGCCATCGCAAACAATAAGCACAGAAGAGTTCTTGCAGCCCACAAAAATAATACATCCATTCTTGTTTCCATAAAAATATTTAGTTTAATGAACTTAGAAAGAAAAGGAAAATGGCATATAGAGGACCAAGCTCAACAATAATTGTAAATTTTAATTGTTGCGCTAAGTCTATTTTAGACGATTTAAAGTTAAGAGGAACACAAGTTTCTAATTTTTTAGGCCGATGGACTGTAGAAGTTCCTGTTGGGCAAGAAGAAAAATATATTAAACTATTAGATAAAGTGGAAGAAGTTAGGAAAGTGAATAGATATCCTTTGTACGGCAGTAAAAGGAATAAGAAATTAGATTAAAAACTTATTAATTCCTTCTTCCATTATTAGACATTAAATATGGAGGAGGAGATTTTATATGGCTGTTGGAGTTTTAAGCAATCGGGTTCTAGTTTTAAATAAGCTCTGGACCCCTGTTGGGACTTGTTCTATACAACGTGCCGTTTCTCTTTTGTTTGGTGAATATATTGATGGCGAGCCAAAAGCCAAGATTATTGATCCTTCTTTAGACTTCCAAACATTCACTTGGTCGGATTGGTCAAATCTAAAGCCAAACGAAAACGACCTCTGCATTCATTCTTCTGATATGAAGTTCAAACTGCCAGAAGTTTTGCTATTAACAAGATATGACAAGATGCCAAATCAAAAGATTAGGTTTTGTCGCAGAATTTTATATAAGAGAGATGGTAATAAGTGTCAATATTGCGGAATAAAACCAGGCTCTGGTGAAGTTTCTATTGATCACGTTGTGCCAAAGTCTAGGAATGGAAAGACTACCTGGGAAAATTGTGTTTTAGCATGTACTCAGTGCAACAGTCAAAAAGCAGATAAACTTCCAGAGGAAGCGTTCAAAGGGATGCTCTCTAAAGAAAACGCAAAACATTGGAGAGGTCCGTCTCCTATGTGTTTAATAAAAGCCCCTAAAAAGCCTAAATACTCTTTACTGGGGGCTTATAAATCTCGCATTCCTAATAGTTGGAGTCATTTTATATCTGAAGCGTATTGGGAAACAGAGATGGAGAATGATAATGAAATTTAAATATTGGTTAGAGCAAGTAGAATACAAAATAAGTCCAAGTCAAGGAGACGGATGGAGAATTGATACGCCTCACGGATACATTGATTATAGACATGATGATGATACTAATGAGGTTTGGTGGGTCGAAAGTCGCCAAAAGGGGCATGGTTCTGAGTTGGTGAACTTAATGATGAAACAACATCCATCTTCCAACATTTCTTGGGGCGTCACGAGTCAATCTGGTGAGGGTTTGATGAGAAAGTGGCACAGAGATAATCCTAACGTGGGCATGATTGAAGGGCCTCACGAGGGTCAGTTTGATCCTTTTGAGTAATTGATAATGAATGTTAAAATAAAAACAGCACCGACAGGAAGATCTCCTAAAGGAAAATTTTTCTTTGGAGATGCGACAAGACTCTTGGACAAAAGTCGTAATGAGGATGTTCAAATTGGAAAAATCGAAGATTTTGAAAATATGTTCTCTTTATTTAACGATTTAGATTCATATAGTCACAGTTTGTACTTCAGATCGAATAGTAAGAATTTCAATGTTCGAACAACAAGTGATTGGCATGCGAAGTTTGTTCAGAACATGTTTGATGCGATGTCCGACGCTTACACTAATAGACCTTTGATAAAAAGTGCAGATTGGTTAATTCTGCACAATCTTGATATAGACGTTGATCCAACAATTTGGATTAATCTTGATACAAATTTGATTTTAATAGCTGGCACGAGTTATCTTGGAGAAATTAAAAAATCAGTATTCACAGCAATGGGGTTTGAGCTTCCACTTGAGGACAAATTGCCAATGCATTGCGGCAGTTTCACATACAAAGACACAACAAATCTGATGTTTGGGTTGAGTGGCACAGGAAAAACTACATTAAGTAGTGATCCTGATTTCAAGTTAATTGGGGACGATGAGCTATCTTGGTCTGATAGCGGCCTAGAATTGATCGAGACGGGGTGCTATGCAAAGACACAGGGACTTCATCCAAAGACCCATGAGGCGATTTACGAAGCTATGGAAGCCGCTAGAGAGAACGATGTCCTAATTGAGGAAAATATCGGTCACGATAACGCCAGAAGCAGTTATCCAGCAAAATTGATTAAAAATTCATGGTTGTCGGATCTGAATGAGTGCGATCATGTTTTTGACCATCCAAATAACATATTTTTCTTAACTATGGACGTAACAGGAGTTGTGCCTCCAATTAGTCGAATAAAGGGGGATGCAATTAAGCTGTTTTTTGAGACAGGATATACAAGCAAGATGCCAGGAACGGAAGATGGAGTCAATGAAATAAAGAAGGTGTTCTCTCCATGTTATGGAGGACCATTTATGCCGCTTCCAGTTGAGAAGTATAGTGATATGTTGGTAAAAAAAATTAATCAGCACGATTGTAAAGTGTTTTTGGTGAATACCGGCATGGACAGCAATGGTGAAAGATTTGATTTAGACTTTACAAGAAGATCTATTAAACATGTAATAATAGATAAATTTGAAACAAATTCTTTTAGTTTTTCAAATGGAATTGTTTTAGAGCCAGTCAATATCGCTTCGTCCTCAAAAGTTTGTTGTGACTCTCTGAGCAAGTTCATAGATGAAATCATCGCTATCCAAACATGTTCTTAATAACATGTTTAATTATGTTTGGATTTTCTTTTGCTCTTCGCCAACAATATTGGAACCAATTTTTTCCATATGGTATGTAGTATCTTACTCTTTGACCTGATTCTTTCAATCTGTTTGCTTCTTCTTCTATTGGAACTCCATGCAAAAACTGGAATTCACATTTTTTATATTCTTTTAGTATTTCTTCACAATCTTTAATTAGATTTAGGTCGTGTGTCGCTATAGAGACATATTTGTTTTCTTCCACACAGTGTTCCACTAGTTTTTTAAAGTTTGAATTTACGTCTTCTCCAAACAAACTAACGTCTTTACTCTCTTTATAAATTCCCTTGCAAATTCTCACATTATCAATTTGCTTTATATCTTCTATTGAGTCCCTTATTCTAGACTGGAGAACTGTTGATGTTTTTTTTTGTTTTTTTAGTTTGTTATATAAGTCTATTATGTATCTCTTGTTTTCGTAATTTTCCATGTCTAGGCATATTGGAAAATTGATTCCCGCATGCCCAATCAACTCAAACATTCTAGTTATGTTATAATCCCCCAGATGGGTGTATTTCATGGATATTCCACAATCATTCAATCCTTTTTTATCAAGCAATCCAATGAGTAGAATGTATTCCCAAAAGGCCAGATTCGATTCATTAATTGTGCATCCTTCGCCCAAGAGAGATATGGTTGAAGAAAAGCCTCTTTCTTCCAAGTCTTGTGCTAGTTGGACTGCTTTTTCAGCAGTTTCGCCAGCTACGTAATTTGAAATCACTTTCCACGCCAACCATTTTATCATCTATTACTCCGATTTATTTCCCCATTTTTTAGCTCCAACTTTCCTGCATTTAACCAGTGCGCCAGAGGCATATGCGGATGGCCAAACATTATATCTTGATTTGACCTTGTGATAGCAAGCGTCCTTTTTGCCGCTTCCTTTTCCTTTTCTGTCTTTTGCTTCTAGCCAAGTTTGCCAGTCCGTAAAAGAGGATTCTGTCATTTTCTTTTTCTTTTTCTTGTGAGTGTTCACATATGTGGGTTTGGCACCATTTTTCTTATCAGGTTGGTTTGGGTCTTTCCTGTTCTTTCTTCTTCTTGCAGATTCTTCTTCTTTTTTGTTCAGATTCTTTGATATCTTGCTGCTTCCACATTTAGGAGTTGATTTTTGTCCAGATTGTCTCGCACACGGTTTGCCTGCGTATGCTCCTCCAAGCTGTACCCATCCCTTCTTGCCACCTTTTGATTTACTCTTGTTAAACCAATCGTGAAGCCCTTCATCGCCCGATGCACTTGCTTCTGAGTAGTCTGAGTCATTGCCTTTGCTCTCACGCCATTCGTTATAACTAATCATTCTATTATTCCACCCTAGGCGGCATGCCTTCTTTTTTATCTCTTTCTCCTGCATTCCACCCTGCTCTGTACTCGCCGCCTTTGCCTGCGAGCCATTGAGCAGGTGCTAACCAGTTTCCGCTGTAAGCATCTCTGTAGCCACGAATCCACTCTTCTGTAGCAGATTCTGGAATGTCTTTGGGGCTAGGGTTAGATATTTCTGGTTGCTGTTGTATAGGCTGATTCAATTCTTGTTTTGGAGCAGTCGAACATCCAGAAACCAGAATAAGTATTGCCGAAATTTTTAATATTTTACTCATGCCTTATTTATTCAAGGGCTGAGGAATTTTTAATGATCGTTTCGATCAGTTTGCCATATTTTTTCGTCATTTTCAGAGTAATATCTTGCCAATACGAAAAGAAAATCACTTAATCGGTTGAGATAAGGGAGGACTAAATGGAATTTTTCATCGTCCCCACGAATCAGCGAGCCAACTGACCAACTAGAAATGACTCTTTCAGCACGGCGGCAAACCGCTCTGGCAACATGTACGTTTGGTGTTTCTCGTGGATATATGAAGTTCTTCAATTCAGGAAGTTCTTTATTTAACGAATCAATCCAAACTTCTAAAGAAGTGATGTCTTCTTCTTTTAACATCGGTTTTTGAGTTGCTAATTGTCCTCCGATGTTGAATAAATTTTCTTGAACTGTTTGCAAAACTGCTTGAACGTCAAAATCCTGATAAATCCGTGATGGTAAGTTTTTTCTGACCATCCCAACCCAAGCATTTAGTTCATCAAGCTCTCCTTGTCCATCGATTGAGCAATCGTATTTAGGAACTCGCTCTTTTCCATTGAACGTTGTTCCTTGGTCTCCAGTTTTCGTGTATATTTTCATTTTTCAAAACTCCACATTTGTGATAAAGGATTTCCTATGCCGCCAATCAATTCTAGTTTATCAGAATATGTTTTTAGTGGTATATGAGAATAGTTCATTACGTTTGGCAAATCAGAGGACTCTGCCATTATGCTTGCAGCAGCAGCGGTCGGGAACGCTGTTGCTTTTTGCATAGCTGTCCATGTCTCGTCAGAATTAATTTTATGAGTGAACACTTTTCCGTCAACCTCTATCGCCATCAGTATGAAATCATCTTTTGTTTCTGAACATGCCCTTTTGATAAATTTACTAAACTCCTTGAAATCCATTTCGCATTCTTCTAAAAGAAATTTAATAAATTCAAAATGACCGCAAAATCTTATTGTTTGGTAAGTGCAATTTTCAACTCCTCTATTTTTCATTAGTTCTAAACTATGCGATAATCCTCCCTTTGTGATTGTCGCTTCATATTCTTCCAATCTTCTCCATTTGAACTTTTTCAAATCAGTGCTTAATGCTTTTTTGGTTACTACTTTTCCATCTTCTAGTACTTCGCAATCTCCTGTTAATTCGTTGTAGAGTCCTCCCATGTTGAACACTAGTGAATATTTTAATTTGTTTTGAGGGTTGTTTGGCAATCCTCCAACCATCATATCAATTGATTTTATTTTTGACCCAGCAGCAGTGAAGTTGCTCCAAGCCGACTCGCCTAGTATGTTGATTAAACCAGGAGCTACGCCTAAATCTGTAAATGCACAGCCATCGTTTTGTGTAGCTAGTCTTTGAATTTTTTCTGAAACTTGAGGGTTACCGCCCAGATCACAATAGGGAACTTTTTCTTGGAAGCAGTTCCACGCTATTTTTTCATTGTAAGCGTATGGTGCAGTTGATATCGCCACATCAACATCTGAAAAATTTGCTTCACTTTTTATTTCTAAGTTTGATACAAGCTTTGTTTCTTTTAAATTCTTATAGGCTTTGTCTCTCGATTCCGAATTTGGGTCTACCACTTGAACCTTATATCCTAGTTTGGACATGGCGTAACTTGCTGCGAGTCCCATGTCTCCTCCGCCACCAAATACTATTACTTTTTTCATACTACTACCTTTTTGTATACTCGTTCCCAAAGATGTGTGAATGAGTGGAATATGGTTGTTTTTTTGAAATTTTCTAAATCATCCTCGACCAGAGGAATCATACAGTCTTCTTTTTCGAAATATTTAAAAGAATACTTATCTTCAATTACAATTTTTGATATCGCCATCTCTTCTCTGTTCCAATCCATTCTTCCTTCTATCCATTTTTCGAGATCGCCACCTAGGTTGTTGCAGTTAGTTGGTAGTTTTTTTAGTATTTTTTTATGTGAGTTGTTATTGTAAAGTTGAACGCCCCCATTAAACGGGATGTTTCCATTTAGGAATTTCCAGCTTCTTCCTTCAACCCATTTGTTTTTGCATCCTGCAAAGTCGCAGTTTTCATATTTTTTAAATATATTTTCCACATCCCCGAAAATAAATGTATCTGAGTCTATGAAGAGAATTCGTTCTTCGGGGCAATCCTTTATGAGATATTTGTTCGAAAGAAAATAGTCGTATTTTATTGGTTTTTTTACTGTTTCAATGTCGTTTAAACTACAGAATTCTAACAAATTTTTTGTGAAATTATATTTTGGAATGAATTCGTTCGACAGAATAAATACTCTTACAGGTATGCTCTTGTTGTGGAAGCGAAGCATCTTGAGGCTGTTTAGTGCCATCTTTACATGTTGTTTGCTTTCATTTAAATAATATACGCAAGATCTCATATCATAGATTAGTTATAAAAAACAAAGATTACTACTTTAAAGTTAAGGAGTTCAAAATGAGAAAGACTTTATCCGATCTCACAGATAAAGAGTATGAGATTTTTTTAAAAAATCATGCTTTGTTAACCAATCAAGATGTTTCTCAATTGAGATTCGGGTTTGCTAAGTTCAGGAAGAGAAAGATTCATCCTGCGCCTATTAGAAAGAATCATAGTAAAAGTTGAAATATGAAAAAATTAGAATTTCACGCTCTGCCTTCCGAGGTTGTATCTTTGGCGAATAAGATAGTAAAAGAAGAAATTACCCAAACTCAATTTGAATATTTGGTTCAATCGAAAAAAATAGATGAAGATCAGTTATACGACGCAGTAGATCATATAAACAATGAAATAAATAAAGGAATTTTGTTTTTTGGTCTCTTGACGATTTTTATGACTCTTAGTGTTTTTGGTATTTTGGGGACTTTATCTATATGAATTGTGAATATGAGTATCGAACTATTTTAACTTTTTTAAGGAACAAGCGTTTTATAGAGTTGTCTGAAATTGTTAAAATTTGTAGTTCGCATGAATCTTTCGATTCCGTAATTAAAAAGCTGAAAGAGGAGCCAGCCTTTCAATTCAAAAATAAGAGGGTCTACAAAAAATTTGAATGGCCTGTATTTGGGTTTTGGCCTCTTGCTGTTCCTACAAATCTTTTAGTTAAAACGGAAAATGATAAAAAAACCAGAGCAGGTCAAATCTGCGAAAAGCTTGCTTTGAAAGATTTAAACTTCTTAGACTATGGATGCGGAGAAGGGCATGTTGTTTTTGAGTCAAAAAAGAATGCCAAAACTTCAATTGGTTACGATATCGAGAAACAGTGGGACTCTGGTGAAGCAAGCCTTTCGGACGACTTTGAGTTCGTTAAACAACATGCTCCATATGATGTTGTTCTGTTGTGGGATGTTTTAGATTATATGGAGAACCCAACTGAAGAACTGTCTAAAATAAAAGAAATTCTTTCTCCTGAAGGAAAAATGTACATAAAATGTTTTCCATGGTCTTCAAGATACGGCGGCAAGAGTAAATGCAATTTAGCTTATATCCATTTGTGTTATGACGATTCTTTAACTCAATCAGACAAAAATATCCGTAAGTTAAAAGATCCTATTTTTTTCTATGAAGATTACATATCCTCTTCAGGATTTAAAATTTTAGAAGAGGAAGTTGTTGAAAAAGAGTTGCCAGAATTTTTTAAGGAAAACGATTTAATATGGGAAAAAATATGTTCTAATTGGAAACATGAAACTAAAGCCTTTTTGTATAAAAATATTTTCTCTCATACAAATTTTAATTATGGATCTGATGAATTCTTTGAAGAGGAAATAATTTCCGACAGGTGGACTCCAGAAAATGTTAAGTCTCTTAAACCCAATGGGTTTGGACTGTATGACATGCATGGCAATGTTTGGGAATGGTGCCTTGATGCTGAGTGGATTAATGATCCGCCGAGATGCTGTCGTCAAGAAGGTGATAGAGTAAAAGATATAGCTAAACGCTGTGGCGATGAGAACAAGCAGAAGCATAGGATTATTAGAGGAGGGTCCTTTAGAACGTCCCCACACCATGTGACTTCGTCATCTAGGTCTTCGCTTGCAAGAAAAAACTCTGGAGACGACTTAGGGTTTAGATTGTTGTTAGAGTCCGATTTAGACTTAGGCGTTGAATGGGTGAATTCATTGGGAATAAACATGGTTAAAATTCCTAGTGGGGAGTTTTTAATGGAAGGCAGACGAGGCCATGAGTCAATGGATACAGTTGTTTGCATAGAAAATAGTTTTTACATGGCAGATGCTCCGGTTACAATTAGTCAATATTTAGAATTAACAGGTTGCGAAAAACCTTCAATTAAAAAAGTTTCAAATACGACTGTTTACAAACATTACGAAACATTGGTAACAAAGCCGATTGAGAATGTTGAAAATATTCCAGTCACTAAAGTTTCTTGGAACGAAAGTATTGAATTTTGTGATATTCTATCTGCTAAAGAAGGTAAAAAATATAGACTTCCTACAGAAGCAGAGTGGGAGTATTGTTGCAGAGGAAACATTATCGGAAAGTTAATAGATATACTGAAAATACAGTCGGCATTTTATATTTGTGGTTTGAATAATGATTCTTGAAAACTCAGGTAAACACAAAACGTTAGTAATAGTTCTGGGACATAAGCATCCTGAATTTATGATCGACAACGAAGAAGCTTTTAGGTTTTTTCATCCTAATACTGATGAGTATATATTTACATTCATTGTTGACAACGATGAAAAAATTGCGGACCATTTGCGCAAAGCATATGGAGAAGAATTCGTATACTTCACAGGAACAAAAAACGGATGGGGACGAGGATGTTTAAGAAGTTTTGTTGGTGGTATTGAGTATTTTGAAAAGTATCACAAGTTCAACGACTTAATCACCTTCGATGCAGATTGCATATGTACCGGACCATTTCTATCGCAATTTTCTAGAATGGGTAAAAAAGATAAGAAAATTTTCTTTGGAGGAAAAGTTTGGCCTCTGCCTAAGAGAGATACGCATATGCACCTTTATTTACAGAAAGAGATAGGCTTGCCATACAATGCAAATACTCACAAGAAATGGAAAGAAGATGTAATAGCTGGTCCTTGTATGCTCTGGACAGAAAGCTGTCTGGAATATATGAGGGCACATGGTTGGCTTTCATTAGAAAGTTTTGACTCGTTTTATGAATATCTGTATTTTCCACATGATCAAATTAGTGTCTATATGCGAAGTTATGCCAACTGCGAGATTGTGTCAGTCAAGGATTTTCTTGTGCATGTGTCTAGTTCCGGCATTTTGTATAAGACACACGAAGATTTTGGGAAGATTCCTATAATAGGAGACGCAAGAGTGCTTCATCCTACGGGAAAGGGTGAAGGAGCAAAGAACATAGAAGAAAATTACGATTTAGAAAAAAACAACAGAGCTTACTTTAAACATATGCGTTCGCAATATGCGAAAAAATTTATTACAAGAGATGGTTTTGTTGAGCAAGATAATCAAGCAGAAAAAATACATAAAGGTCCGCCTCCTGTTATTGTCCATACTAAATTTATTAAGTCTAAAAACTGCACAGGTTGTGAAGAAGAAATTGATGGATCTGAAATCTCCCAAGATGTAGCTAAAGAGGAAAAATGTTGCAACAAAACAACAAAATTCATTTAGATTTCGTAATAACGGGAACAGGAAGGTGTGGAACTGTGTACGCAGCGAAATTGCTGACCAGTTTGGGGCATCCTTGCACTCATGAATCAATATTTACGCCAGAGGGAATTTTTTATGCTGTAAATACACTTGGTTCTGGATGTTTTAAAAATAGCAAGTGCTCAAAAAAAGAAGATTCAAATTGGTATCCAGAGGGCGTTTTGCCTGTTGGCGAAAGCAGCTATATGGCTGCTAATTTTTTAGGTCATAAAATATTAAATGGTGTTAAAATAGTACATTTGATAAGAGACCCTGCTAAAGTTGTTTTTTCTTGGATTAGATTTGGATATTTTCAAAAAAAAACTCATGAATTCCTGAAGCCGTGGGAAGATAACATCTCTATTAAGATGCCTGAAATATGGCATTATGATAACCCAATAGAAAGAGCCTGTTATTATTATCTTGCTTGGAATAAATTGATTGAGGCGAACGCAGATAAAAATTTATACTTCAAACATCGGATCGAAGATGGTAATGGATTTCTTGGCTTTTTGAACATAGAAGATAAAACAGATTCCTTTTCTAACAAGCATTCAAATACGAACAATAAAAAAGGCGATAAAAGGTCATACAAAGATATACCAGAATCTCCTCTAAAAGAGGAGATTGTTAAATTTGCAATTGAACACGGATACGACACCAGCGAAAAAAACTCTAAGATATTTTAAGTTTGTAATCTATGAATGACTGTCCCATTTGATGATCTGGGAAATTTCCGACATTGTTTCCTGCAAAACTTTTCATAATTCTTGATTTGACCAACTGATTATTTTTGAAAAAACCTTCGATTGCGTCACGATCTATATCGTGGCTTATAACTTCAAATTTAGACTTGAATAATTTTTCATAAGTCCACAAAGGCATGAGTGCCGGATTGTTTGGCTTTTTGGATTCCTCTTTTAGTTCAAAACCCATTTCGTCAAGCTCCTCTTCAGTGAAAATCAAATGAACAAAAGCTTTGTTGATTTTTTTGTACAAGTGAGATGCATGCCGTCCTGCCCACGGGTGAACTCTTGCAAATATTCTCGTTTCAGGTTTAGATACTTGTTTTATTTGCTCAAGAACCAATTCTTGGTCTTCAACATGATCTAATAAATCGTAAAGTAAAATGGTGTCGTAGGGTCCATTTTCTTTTACTTTTTCAAATTCAGTGGTTAAAATTGTTCCAACATTTGCTACGGATGGTTTATCCCAAAATTGTTCTCTTATGTCATATCCAACAGAGACTTCAGCACCTTCTTTTTTTGCCTGAACCGCCATATGGCCTTCTCCGCATCCGAAGTCCAAGAACTTTGACCCATTAAGGCTTTGGTCTAAAACTATCGACAGAACGCCTTCTGCTCGCTCCATTTTGTCTTCTTCGGATGTAATGTCGCAAATCAGATCAGGTGGAACTGCATGTGGCCACTGGTCGCTGTTTAAAAGATCTTTTAGATTTTTGAATTCTGGATTTATTACTTCTGATTCGACAGGCTCTTCTGCTCGAACGGTCTCTGTTTGCTGATGGTTTTCAAGATTTTCAAGCTTTTCCATGCAGGTTTCGATTAGTTTTCTTAGAGTTTGTAGCTCTTTTGACACGTCCATTTTATTTCCTCTAGAATTTTCAAAATACTATCGTTATGATAACTCTAATATAGTAGCCATTCAGAGAAAAATACATGGAAATTTCTGTAGTTCTAAACGCTCATGGAGACACTCCGCTCGTTACAGATACTATTGAGGCGGTTCAGAAGTGGGTTGGTAGTAATGTTTTAGTAGTTGTCGATGGTGCTGCTAAAGAATGGTACGAGAAAGACATTCCTGCTCATAAAATAAGTGGCTTTTGGCATGCTTGTCCAAAGAGTCCATATAGAAATATTACATTAGGATTAATGGAGGCTGTCAAAAAGTGGCCTGATTCAGATTGGTATTGCTACATGGAGTATGATGTTCTTTTTACATCTGATAGGATCAAACAACATTTAGAAAAACTTGATAAAGATATTTGGTGTATTGGAAATGATTCCAGACACATTTCAAACAAATACGATCTTCCGTTGATTGAATCAATTGTCAATATGAAATTTGATTGTACAAAATATTTACTAGGTTGTTGTATTTTTCATAGAGGCGAGTTTATCAGACGGTTGCAAGAAATTAATTTCTTTGAGAAGTTTCTCTATTATACAAATGATTTTTCAAAAGGATTTTTCCCAAATTATGATGGGTATGATTTGGCAGAACATCTTTATCCCACATTGGCACATCACATGGGCGGCAAGGTGGCGCACTTTGCTAATTGGAATCAAATCAAGAAAGAGTGGGAAGGCAGTTATAAACAATACCCTATGAGGTGGAAACCAGAGCTAGACTTGCATGAAAACTTTCCAGAGGCAGTTGTTATGCATCCTTTGAAAACTGTAGATCACCCGATAAGGTTATACCATAAACGGAGAAGGAGTGTTTTATGATAGATGAAGATTTTTATGATCCAACAATAATTGGATTCGTGTTGGTGATTGACCCTTTGCAGAACGGGGATGTCAAAGATCAGTTGGTTTCTAGTGTTAGGAATTTAGAGTCAGACGATAGGTGCTACATGCATCACCAACGCAGTGACTTCATTTTGACTTCAGCAGGAAATGCAGTCAAAAGCATTGCTGATTGGAGACCAACTGCTGGGCATTTGTTGAATCTTGGCAAAGATATGCAACAAACAATGATAGTTCTCGCTAATGAAAGTGAAGAGTTAGTAAAACATATGTTTGTTGTTTTAGACAATTACCAGTCAAAATGGGACTATGATGTTTCTAAAGCGTTGAATATGAATATAAAGCTGGGATGTGGGATAAAATTTCATTTTTGCAATATGTCTAAAAAGCCTTTTAAACCTTTGAAAGAGATTGTGTCTGATTTTAAGGATGCAAGTTATAACCAATTTGATGAGTCTAAAAAATTACACAATTTTATAGTGAGCAAGTTTAGGAACGATGAAAAAAGCAAACAAGACAAACAAAGCTAGAGCGATGCGGCTCGTTCCTTTTTCTAGGTCGCCCGTATCAATTATAATTCCATTTCATGGAGAATACGAACGAGTTGGAAGACTTGTGTCAAGCATATGGAACGCAACTCGTAGTAATCCATATGAAATCTGTTTGGTTGACGATTGTTCGCCAAATTCTGATTTTATTGCTTCGATGAAAGACCAGCCGCAAGTTATGAATCTAAGGACTCCTGAGAGGATTGGTTTTGGAGGAGCTTTGAAGTATGGGTTTGATCGAACTGAGCAGCCTTGGGTTTGTTTTTTAAACTCTGACTGTGAAATTCAAGATGTTAATTGGCTCATTGCGATGGGTCAGTCGTTGCTTGATTTGAAGGAACAAGGTGTCAGAATGGTATCCTCTAGGACAAACAATCCAGGGAACCTAGGAGACAAGAGGCTTAAAGGAAAAAAGGGCGACTTTATAAATGATGTAATCCTTGAGGACACCTATCTTCCTCTTTATTGCTCTATGTGCCACAGAGATTTGTTTAACCATATAGGAGGATTTATCAAGCCTTATCCTTATGGCTGGTATGAGGACGAAGAACTTGCGTATCGCATGAGACACTATGGATTCAAACAGGCAATTTCTGGGAAAAGTTGGGTGCATCATGAAGGAAGTGTTACGGTTAAAACCGTTTTGAAAAACGACCTTAAGGCTAAGGAAATTATGAATTCTAATAGAGACAAATGTATTGCTGACATTTCTTCATTATGAACTCTAAATAATATAGTTTAACTCTTTTAAGGAGAAAAGATTATGACACTTAAATGTAAAAAGGCTGATGGAAGTTATGCCAATGTTACTTGGAGATTGTTTTATCCAAGTTGCCCAAAGCTGAATCAACAGTGTAATCCACTCGGCGGAGCTTATGTTGCTGCCATTACCGTTTGTAAACAACGATTATTCTAATCTTGCTTACCTCAGATACTTTCTGAGAATGATTACATATGATTTGAGACGAACAACCTGCCGCAAGGCAGGTTGTTTTTTATAATAATCGAGGATTTGATGAAATTTCTATTTGTAGTTATACCAGCAAGGAGCGGGTCAACTTTATGCGCTTCAATTCTTGATACATCAGACCAAGTTTCTTTTCAATCAGGCCAAGACAATCGTTATGAGATGCGTAGTTTGTTGAGGTTTAATGGTAAAATACCAACTACAGGATATGGTTTCGATGAATATTTTGGCATCTCAATTCATGGTTCTAAAGATTATAAAAAAATGAATTATGAAAAAATTCATAAAGAACTTAGATTAAGTGGAAACAAAATTGTATCTGACAAATGTGCTAGTTATTTAAGATGTTGGGAAGGTTTGCAAGAATATTTTTCGCAACATGGAGATGTTTATTTTATTGGATCTATTAGAAACCCTAGATATGTAGTTCAAGACAATCCTAGAAATGCTCTTTGGAATGAAATGGCGACGGATAGTATTGCTTTTTTAGAAAAATGTAAAAATAAATATTTTTACAGATATGAAGATTTAATTAAAAATCCAGATGAAGTAATAAGTGATATGCAAGACTTTCTTAAAATAAAAATAAACATCAAAGGCAGCTTAATCGGGAAGAAAACAACAGGGAAACTTGGTGTGTTGAAAAATTTTAACACACCAAACCATAGATGTTTTTATCCTTTTGATAAAAATTTGGCAAATAGGTTTGGATATTATCCTTCTTTGTTATGACTTGTTATAAATTCATAGAAATAGGCACAGCAGATTTTCATACTGAAATACAAAAAGCTTCAGATAAAGATTTTGGCATAAGTATAGAGCCTTCTTTGAGCTTGTTAAACAAATTGCCCAATCGAAAAAATATAATTAAAATCAATGCCGCAGTAACCCATAAGCGGTCTTCTGAGACAGTTTTTCTATATCATGTTCCTAAAACAAAAGAGAATATTAATATATTTCAATCCCTTTACACAGATAAAAGAGGAGTTAGAAATTTATTCGGATGCAATTCCATCAATCGTCCACATTCAAGATTTGACAGTAAGCCTGATGAGTTAAAACTTGTTGAAAAAACAGAAGTCCCATTAGTTAATTTGAGAGAAATATGGGAAGAACATGAAGTCGAAAAGGTTGGGCTTTTAAAGATAGATACGGAGGGTCATGATTGCACCATTATGCGTGCGCTTTATGAGTACCTTTTAGAAAATAATATTGGATATCCAAATAGAATTATTTTTGAGACAAATTGCAACTCAAATTTATCTGAGGTTGATGAAATCATAGCTTTGTTCGATTCAATCGGATATTCTCTCGTCAGCAGAGGTCACGATGCCGAGTTGAAAAGATTGGTGAAGTTAATGTAGAAGTCATTTGGGATGTCTAATTCTGGAAAGGAGTCTATGTAAGATTCTGATTGAATTTTCCAATTTTTATTGTTTAGTATATTTTTTATTATTTTTCCACATCCTTCATAGTTTTTAAATCCAAAATAATTCCCCAATATGCAAATAGAATAATTTTTATTTTCTAAGTTGATAGAGCACAAATAATCTTCCATTGGTTGCGGTATTTCTTCATCTCCTACACTGGCTGCGACTATGATTATTAAAGAGTACTTTTTTAAGTTATGTTTTTGCCCAACATAGAAACAATCACAATCTATCCTTTGGCTTAAAGCTTTAACAATTTTATAGCTATTTTTATTTTTTTTACTATTATAAACAATACAAACTTTAGGATTTTTCATGGCGAACATTTTCATAGATGGTGGAGGGAATTGGAAGAGGATCGTTGATAGGTATCTTGCACTTTCTAATTTTGATAAAGTTTATGTTTTTGAGCCAAACCCTATTTTCTATAATAGTTATGATGAAAGCAATTATGAATTGATTCAAAAAGCAATCTGGACAGAAGACAAGAAACTTGATTTTTTCATCAGCAAAGATGAAAATCAAGTTGCTAGTTCCTTGATTCAGGAAAAGATGTGCAAAGACAATGGCAGCATAGTTCACGGATGGAAAAATAAAATAGAGGTTGACTGCATCCACTTTTCGAAGTGGCTTAGGTCTAATGTTAATCATAGTGATAACCTAACCATAAAACTTGATATAGAAGGTGCAGAATATGCCGTTTTGCAAGACATGATAGAATCCAATGTCATTAATATGGTTGATAGATTATTTGTGGAGTTTCATTCGGATACTATGCCTTTTAATCTCAAATTGGAGAAAGAGTTGATTAAAAAATTAGAGCATCGTGGAGTAGAAGTTTTAGAATGGGATTAAGATTTAAATAACCTAAACTCTAGTGCGACTCTTGTAGTATCTTCTTGGTTGTTGATAGCGCAGCCATGTATCAAATGTGATGAAAACACAAGAACCTGCCCATCATGAATTTTTGGCCTAACTAATTTGTTACTTCCGTCCCAATAAAGGACGCTACGCACTCGATAGTTGTTGCTTTCCATTGTTCCTCCGTCTAGTGTTCTAAGGATCTTGTCTTCCGTTATTAAATGGCTAAATGGAGCTAAGGGAAGCATGGATTTGGGTGTGACACCACAGATGGGTATCCAAAAATTAATACATTTTGGAATCACTCCGGTTTCATCATATTGCTGATAAATGTCTTTATGTGGAGGATTGTAGTCAAGAGAGTTGGGTCGGTTGATTCTTACGATAATATGTAACTTTTTTCCTGTATCTGGATCTATGTCAGTTAAGGGGAATCCCAACAAGTTTCCGAGTTTTTTTATAATACTGTTTACTTCAAAATTAAAATCTCTAGGAAATAGGTCTCTTGTATGGGTGACAATTTTTAGATGTGAATCTTCATCTTTAATATGTTTATGATATTCTTTTAGAGGATACTGACTTCCGCCTATTTTACACACACACTTAGAAACTCCATCATGCAGTAGATTGAATTCTTTTTTTGTAAACAGATCAAATACTTTGAAGCCAGACTTATACCATTTTTGATCATAACATGGATCGGTGTTTCTCTGTGATAATTTTTCTTTAGGACCAAAAGAAAACATTCCTTTTAAGTCTATTTCATGTGTGGAGTTGTCTATTAAAAATCTAGCCATGTCAATTTTCTTCCCAATATTTCTTCTGTGTTCTTAATAGACTGTGAGTAATAATTTTTCAATATATGATATTCATTTTCATTCATTCGCTGTTTGCTGATTTTTTCATATTCTTTTTCTTTTTCGTTAGTGCTTATTCCACCTGGCATCCACTTTTTTTGAAAAAATTTTGAATCATGTCTTTTTACGCCAACGAAGTCATATATTTCGTTGATGAATGATAAAGGATCTAACAATAGGTCGTCATACAATAAAACCTTGGAATTTTGAAATGCTTTAAGATGTTGGTCGTATAAGCCTCTAGTCCTTATTTTTTTCCAATCTTCGTTCCATGATTGCATAAAGCTTCTATTGCAGGTGTTGACAAGATAATATCCAAATTTCCAATGAGAATAGGCTCTTTCTATTGGATTTCTTAAGCAAACGAATAATTTTGCATTGGGGAGATCTTTTTTGATTTTCGAAGCTAAGTCTTGGTTGAAGTAGTCTGGAGTGGTGTCGATAACTACTTTCTTTTTTGTTCTAAACTGTTCTTTATACCACCCTAGTCCTCGATGGTAGTTAATGTTGAAAAAAGCTGGCTCTTTTTTGGGGTGGACATAAACATCAGGGTGATCGCTAAACTGTTTCCATATCCAGCTTGATGCCCCTTTTCTTACACCAAGTAATAAATGGGTTGGTAAACTGCCTTTATTTTTTGAGAATAGCATCAATTTTTTCCTCAATAATCTTTAGGCCGCTTAAGTCATCTGCCAAATAAATTCCCAATGTGTATCTACAATCATTGTCATCAGATACGTACTGAGTTCCTTTAAAATTGTGACAAAATACGGATACTCCTGTTATTTTTTTGATTTCACAGGCTTGGCTTTCACTTACGTCTTCTTTGCGGTAGTACTTTAATGCAGCAGATCTTTTTAGGGGAACTATAGACTTTATATCTTTTTTAACTCCATTCAGTGAATTGTAAAATATTTCATATGTATCCACCCCAGACACCCAAGGTACAATTTTATCTGCTATTCCGGCACCACCGCCTCTGGCACCTATTTCAATTAGGTGGAAGTCTTCAAGAAAGCAACCTTCGCTTATGATGAATTCACTGTGCGTTAGCCCAAATTGCATGCCTGACATTTCCACATATTTGTCATTGGCTTCAATTATTTTTTCAAGAAAGAAATCAGAAATTCTTGCTGGATAAATGACACTGGATGTAATGCCTGGCTTAAAGTATTCATTGTCGATTTTAATTGATGTAGCTAAGGTTTTATGTTTTCCATTTGAGCAAACTCCTTCTAGTGTTACCATATTTCCAGGAATGTATTTTTGAACAATGACTTTTCCTGATTTGGAAAATTTAATCGATGTTTCCAAAATTTCCTTAGTTATTTCAGATGCAGAACATATCTTGCAGAACCCTCTGCTCATGGTTGCGTCTACAGGTTTAATTATTATTGGAAACCCATGGATTTCAGAAAATTTTGTTATATCGTCAACATTGTCGATTAGTGCGGTTTCTGGAACTTTTACGCCAATTGATTTTCCAAATTTGTAAATTGAATGTTTGTTTGTGAATTTTTCAATTACGTCGATTGAATTGCACGGCAACTTCCATTTTTCACTTAAAATTGAAACAATGGAAGTTGATATATCAGATTGGTCGGAAGTTATTATATTGGGGTTTAATTTCTCAATATGTTCATTTATTGTTTCTAAGTCATTTATATCACATTTTATGTGATAGTCTGCTAATTTGGTAGTTTCTGTTTCTACCGGGTTTACTATGTATAACTTTTCTTTTTTTGATTTTATGTACTCTACAAATGGCTTTTGCCATTGCCCTCCTGCAATAAATAGTATGCTCATATTTCTACCTCCGAATTTTTAAAATTTTTCTTTATTTTTTCACGAAAACTATCTTCTATCGGATTGTTTTTAAATGATATTCTTTTTAATTTTATATCATAGAATGAATCTGGGATCTGTGATATGTTGTTCTTGTACATTGATATAGTTTTTAAATTTTTCAATACTCCAATTTCTTTTGGCAACATATTAATTTTGTTTTTTGGCATTAAAATTCCTTCTATGTTTCTGCAATCTAAAATACTTTCGGGGAATTCGTTTAAATTATTCGAAGACATAATCAGCCACTTTAAATTTTTTAAATTTGAAAAATCTATTGGATATCTTGCATCGGAAAACCCCAGTGAAAGAGATTCCAAGAACTCCAGTTTAAATATTTCTTTTGGAATCTTTTTCAATTTGTAAGTGAAAAAGGCGTTTAAATTTTTTATTTTACTTGGAACATTCGGCAAGTCAGTTATGGGATTTTTATGTATTTTCAACGTGTCAAGTTTAAGTTCTGATAGATCTGGAATTACTCTTACCAAGTTAGATCCCAGATTGAGATGCTTCATTTCTGGAAAGTTTTTTTTGTTAATTTCTTTCACATCCAATATATCATTGCAGCTTATGTCTAAGTGTTCTATTTTGTTAGAAGCAAAGTTTGGAATAAATCCTATTTTAGACTTTCTCAGATTGACATGTTTCAAATTTGGAAGCTGAGACATCAAGTTTACTATATTTCTTTTTCTTGGATGCTTTCTAATTGTGTTTTCTAGAATGTGGGATTCATTGTGAAAAGATATTTTCTCACACTGTCCCTCTTTATTTAAATAATACTCAAATTCGCATATTTTATTTAATTTTTCTAACAAACTAATATCATTCATTTGATGCTGCTATTTTCCATAGTATAATTGCCAGATTTCCATTTTCTATCTTCGCAAAACATTTCATCTGGGTTTTCATATGTTCTGACGTTGTATCCCAATCTAGATTTGATTAATTCTGAACAAGAGTCAAAATTTGAATTTCTCCAAACATCTATCTGTTGTTTGAAAAACGCCAATGTCCAATTCATTTGTAACATAGGTCTTATTTTTTTTGATTTGTTTATTCCAGCCCTGTGGAACGTTGTTCCATCCATTGCAAAGACTGTTCCTGCTTTTCCTATTATTTGTTTACTATTTGATTCTAGAAACTCCTCGCTAGGCTTATTTTCAAACAGGTGAGTTCCTGGCACGTATTCGGTGGGTCCGTTTTCTTCTGTAAAGTCTACTAGGGGCATTAGGATTAGAACACATGTTCTTGTATCTTTAAACCAAGGAGAATCTCTGTGGAACCTCATTGGGGAGAATTTATCAGATTTAGCTCGATCCTTACTTTCTTCATTAGTTAGTATTCCGTGATATCCGTGTATTATTGCTTTTTCGTTTAATACTGAGTTGATGAAATCGTTCAACCAATCTGACTCTATTAGTTTTAAATATTCTTCATGGAAAGACCCGCAATTTCTTAGAAATTCTAGTTCGCTGTATTTGTTTAAAAGATCTTTTCCGTGTTTTTTTATTTGTTTTTCTTTTTGTTTTTTTAGATCATTTAAAAAAAAATCAACTTGATCACTGTTAAGTTTTTCTCCAAGGCAGGTGAAACCGTTTATATTAAGCTCTTCTTTAAGTAACTTTTTTTCCATTCTTTTCTCCACTTTCTATAATGTTCTATCATTCTTGAAACGCTTGATAAATTTGTTCCCAAAAAGTCAACAGAGTTTATACACGAAAAAATGTCTACAACAACAGAATCTAAAGATGTCGGCCTAAACCCATTATTTGGATCATCGGTCGTTTTACATTCTTCTAGCGTAAAGTTCCATGGCTCTTTTATTCTTTCATGCCAAAATATTTTCTCTCCAAACATTTCTTTAAAATCTTTCTGAATGTCGAAACAATCAGTCGCAATGAAAACATCTTTCTCGCTGCGGTTTATGAATTCAATAAACGCTTGATCAGAAGTTACGACTGTTCCACTCGCTTGACACTTTCCTGGATTTAATATTTTGTCTGTTCTTCTTATTTGGACTGCATTGTATGGAATTTCTTTTTTGAATTTATTTATATTGACTTCTGATTTTGGTATCAAGTCTTTAAATAGGAATGATTTGCTATTAAAAACAGATGGTTCAAAATTGAAATCTACATTAGAATCGTCTTCTGTAAACGTAACATCTTTAATTGGTTTGAACACATCTAAAAAATGCCCGTTGCATTTATTGTTGGGCTTCCAAACAACTGTTAACTGTTCATTTGATTCTCTGCATTTTTTAAGATTTGAGAACATAAAAAATAATCGATCACAAAGTCCATTGTTACATTGTATTTTCATATGTTCCCCATTTTGAAAGGTCTGGATATTCTGGCATGGGAGTTTTTTTCAAAAATTCTACATCATTCATTAACAACATCCCTCTCGCAGCTTGTTCTGGAGTCATATACATATTCCATCCAATTATTTCTAATTTTTCTTCTTCCATGAGCGGTTTTGGATTCCTCCCACAGTATCGTGCTTTCTTAAACCATTCGTAAGCTTTTTTATCGTTTGTCATAATCATGCCGCCTTTCCCGATACTTATTGGCTTGGTCGCACTGAACGATATGCAGATAAAACTCTTTGATAGTCCTTTGTCTATTTCTCTGTACATTCCTCTTTTAAATAAGTGGGCGGCATCATAAATAGGATATGGTTCTAATTTATAAAATGATTTTTCTTTCCACTCCCTGTTGTCAAACTTAACACTCCCTCCTGAGTGGATGATAGAGCACGGAACGGAGGGGTATGTGAATTTTGGGATACTCACAGTGTCCACAGTCATATATTTGCAGCACAGGAATATGGCATTTGTGCAGTTGTCAACAGCCACACAGAATTTACACCCTGAAAATTTTGCAACTTTTTCTTCAAATTTATTCACTATTTCATAAGGGTTCATTTTATGCACTTTGTAATGATGATCAGCAACGAAGATCAAAAAGGAGAAATGTTCAAATGGTTGGAGAATACTGTTAAGTCTATAAAATTTTTTTCACATGATCAACAGGAAATTTTTTTTACAGTTGTTTTGCAGGGAGAAAACAAAAATTATCCTCATAGCTTTGGATTTGAAAATTTAAATCTAGTAAATCAAAATGAAATTATTTCTTATTATAGTAAAACATCAAGTTATTTGATGAATAACGTGGAATTTTACTATTGCGACAGCTATTGGGAGTTGGGAATGCCATGCAGATGGTTTGTGAAGCCCAGATCGAAAATTTGCTGTATGATTGATGTTGATATGATTGCTTGCAACAATCTGTCTCCGTTGTATTCTTTGGACAAAGAATTTATTCATGGAGCACTTGCTAGAAATGCAAGATGGATTCACACCGAAAGAAAGGTTGCAGGTGGAGGGGTTGACGAAAAAAATCTTTTAAAGATAGGACTTAGTATTTCAGATTTGGAAAAATATTACTTAAATTTCGGACTGGTTGTTGTTCCTTCCTGTTTTCTAAGGATTGTCGGAGAAGAATTGTTTTCTAAATATAGATGGTTTAAACAAAACATTCACAATTATTATGCAGGACAATTCGCTTTAGCTCATACGTTGAAAGATTTGGATCTTCCTTTGAATCTTTTGCCTGATGTTTTTAACTATTACGACAAAGACCCGGTTGCAGGTAGAGAGAGTGATATTTTGTTTTTGCACATAATGCAAAATAGAGGGTCTATTTGTGGAGATTTTTCAGGAGTAAACGGTTCTTTCATAAAGGACATAACAAGAACTTTTTCAAATTCAAAAAGAATATTCATCTAATTATTTTCTGATCCTTGCTGGGACTATTGGCAATTCCGTTTTAAATTTATTGGAATATGGTTCATTTTTTGACCACGGTATCCACGGACACTCAACGGCTCCGAACTTGTGACAAAGCAAAGAAAATACAGCAGTGTCGCCTTGAGGCTGATTGTTTGGTGCAGTTATTTCAAAAAGTTCAGGAAATTTTTTCGCAGTTTCCCAATATTTTTTTATAAGTATATCTGAATGGTTGCATTTTTTTATAAAAATCGAGAATACAGGGTTTCTGTGGTGGTTTTCGTATTGCTCTGCATTCATCTCGAAGTGCTCAAAATATCTCTTGTCGGTTAATTCTCCTTCTGTGTGGTTGCTTTTTCTTTTTAGTATTCCTTTTTCATTGCTTTCGTTTAATTTTTCTATGTAAAACTTGAAAACATTTTTTTTTGAATTGTTAAATCTACAACCTGCATCGGCAAATACTAAAAAATCTCCATTTTTAATTTTAAAGTAATTTTTGTAAACAACATATGGCTTCCACAAATAACAACCTCCTCCTCTCATTTTTCTATTGTTAAAAACCTTTGAGAACTTTTTATAAGATAACGCTTCTTGAAATTCGTCATCTCTCAATATTGTTTCTTCTGTTTCTAAGATCGTTTTTTTAAATATTTTGAATTTTTTTG
>JAAHTH010000148.1_pt1 | contig 57033 bp, 65 predicted proteins | sample 6116091 | NCBI WGS metagenome assembly JAAHTH01 (sample SAMN13939990, study PRJNA603662) | sponge metagenome | isolation source: marine sponge | host: Mycale hentscheli | place: New Zealand | collected 2006 | reverse complement strand
ACTGTTTATTTATTGTAGTATACTTTATTTATTTTGTTAAACAATTCTTTTACTTGTTTCATTACTTTCAGGGTTTTTTCTCCTGCTGCGTAATCTTTTTTAATTCTTTCTTGTTCTTCTTTACTTCTAGGACTTTCAAAGCTAGGATCTTTCATTCGTTCTATAATTCTAATACAAGAACCTAAATTCATACCTGCTTTTTGGTTATCATCTATTAATATTCTCATTATTTTTTCTCCAGCATCTCTTAGTTTTTCTGTGTATTCATCAGTTTTTTTGTACTGCTCAATTTTTTCAATAGCTTCGTTAAATTCTTCCGTTGTCATATCTTTTAAATTTTTCATAACTGTTTAGTTTATTTCGTGTTTAGCCCAATCCCAAAGTATTTCTTCAAGTTCTTCAATTTTATCACTGTGATATTCATTGTTTTCAATAGCCATGTGATATCCTTTTTCGTCTTTATGGATATAGCACCAATTATCGTATACAATTAAATCTTCTTCGTGTTCTTCACAATGTCCAATTTTTTCAATGTATTCATCTTTTGACATTGTTTTTTTGCTGTTTATAAATTCTTGTTTTGTCATGGTTTTAGTTTTTAAATTCTCTAATAAAAAAGTTTATTAATTCTGTTTTGGTGAATAGTTTTCGCCATTGGGTTGTTTGTTCTATATATCTATTTTTAGATATTTTCACAACGTTCCCATCTTTTATCCATTCTTGCATTTCTTTTGTAAATTCCATGTTTTTTTGCTTAAGGTTACACATTTGCTCTCATTACCATATTAAGAGGTATATCATACCCATTAGGATCAATAACGGGTATCCATTCGCCCATTTCTTTATTTTCATCCATCATATTAGGATAACCGTTTTCTATGTATTCTATTTCAAGCCAATCACTTATTTGTGGGTTATCACTTCCATAATTGTCTTTTACTCTTGCTGAGTCTCCGCAGTCACTTAGTTCTATTTCGTATCCACCAGAGTTAGATATTGTATAATATCCATGCGCTTTAAAGCTTTTGTGTTTTTCGTATTCATCAATAGCAAGATCTAAACATTCACTAAAATTTTCGCTGTTGTTTTGAAACTCTTTTATTTTTAAGTCTTCGCTATTGTCTAGTTTAAAGATATATTTGTTCCAATCACCTGTTATTTCGGGTTCTTCGTATACTTCTTCGTATGTTCTATCTTCCCATACGTCAAACCATATTTTAAGATTATTTTCCGTTTGTATTTGAACGCTTGAAACTATTCCAGCGTCTGACTCTGTTTTAATTACTCTCATCTTTGTTTAGTTTATAGTTAATATAAAAGTTATAATAGTCACCGCCAGGAATAGCAGTGACAACGTAAATTCGTTTTTGTTTTTCATTTTGATTAGATTTAATTTTATCCTTCGTAATTATTCATAATCCATTCAGTAACTTGGATTTGATTTTCAGTGTCTAATTGATGCCACATATTTAAAAATCCTTGTGTTCCTCTGTTGTTAGCGAATTTTGATGCTATGTGTTCAGGTTTATTGGTTGCATTTATACATTCTGGAACAAAGAATCCATTAATATATACCACGTTAAAATTGTAAGCATAAAGCATAAATTTGTTAATAATTTCTTGACTGTTTTTAATTTCTGTGTTTTTCATTTTGATTAGATTTAATTTGTGCAACGTCGCACACTTATAAAAAGATCCTCCATATAGAATCGAACTATATTAAAGCTATACCAATAGCTGGAGGATAAAAACAAAGCTTTTTTATTTAACATCGCTTGCAAGCTTTGAGAATAACAATACGATTGCAATTTTAGATAATTGCTAACTGTCATTTATTCGAGGTCACACACTTAGTATATGCCCCTTTACACTATATAAGAATATAGTATACACCATTAATCTATTTGTCTATGCTTTGGGATTTCGCCCAACTGTTTTTTTTCAACTTTGGTTAACTGAATACCAATTAACACTATTCGCGCGGCATTTCGCGCCCTTTGTCACCCAATTATCAAAGGTATCACCGAAAAAACGGCTGTTAAGGTGGTATAACTTATTATTGCTAATAATAAACTACCTACTAAAAGTTTTTTTTATTTCAACCGTTTTAAAACTTGTTTTTTGTTAGTGGGTACTTTTAAAGATATCACCTTTACTATTTTGATATCGTAGCCAAAAAACAAATAATAAAACAGTCTGACATTTGCCAAAATTGTACTTGTTTCTAATCTTGGGTAAATTTCAGTTTATTGAAATATTGCTTTTTTCGTCAATAAAGTAAGAACAACGTGTTTTTTTCTCATCAGTACGGCTTTAAACACTGTTAACCGTAGACTAGGATTAAAAAACCCTAGTTTCGAAATTTAGGCATTCATAAAAGCATTAAATTGCTCAAGAATATTAATTAAATCGGTTTTAAAATTTTCGGGCTTTTTACGGTTGAAACTTAATCCATAGACTTTTGACTGTAATGAAAACAAACTTTTAATTTCATCCGTTAAAATGTTCTGCCCATCAATCAAAATATTGATTTTAGCACTTGTTTTAATTAGTGCAAATTTACCCGTAACTTTTAGGTCACAAACGGCACAAAGTTTTGTAGTTACTTTATTAACTACGGTTGAAACTTTGCATTTGTCTGATACATCAATTGTGGCAATTGTTTGAGAGGTTAATTCCCCTTTGCTAGTTGTGTTTAATTCGATTGAAACTTTCATTTTAAATTTACCTATTTCTAGGGTTTTATTAAATTAAATTAATGTCGCTATTTTAGGCAAGCGATTAAACCTAAGCATATAGTATGCCCATAAACACCGTGGTGGTGTGTTGTTAAAGGAACGACTTATACAAATGTACGGACAAAGAAAGGTAAAAAAGTACAATAATCTATGAATGGTAACAAATAACCGATGAATGGTAAAAATATCCGATGAACGGTAAAATTAAAGGATAAGATCAAAATAAGCTAAAACACTGATTATCAAGTAATTAAGTTTAGCCTATTTTCCAGGGTATCACATTTATAATAAGACTATTAAGTAATATATAATAAGAAGATAACAACAGATAAAAGAAAGGGATAAACAGAAAGAAAGGATAAAAGAAGTAAGTGTGTATAAAATGATCTTATAAGGTTATGCAACGAATTAAAACGGATACAAAACAAAAAATAAATCTTTTAACCGTTGTTATCTCTTGACTTTCCCCTAATGAATAAAGCAAAAGTAATTTGCCCCTACGTTCTATAGGGTATACATAAACAACTGACTAATAAATAGTTAAGAGCGAAACGCAAGAAACACAAATAGTTAGCAAGGGGATGAAACACACACGAAACACACCCCACCCCCCAAAAGTTTTCGGGATCTCCCAGGCGACTATGATCCCCGACGCACGCCCCATAACCCCACTCCCTCACCCCCACAGAACCCACGTAAGCAGCGTTACCCCCTCTCTTGGGGGTTATACTACCTAGACTAATTTGGAGGGCTGTATAGGCTTTTATTTGAAACTATTTACCTAACCGTAACGTATTACGGTTTGCATAAAGCGTTTATATTGGTTAAAAATGTTTTTGTTTATTTGGAGGAGTATTAATATCTTGGATATTGAATTACGTCTTGGTTATGTAAATTGGCAACTCTAACACGGGGTTTAGACGATAAAAACTATGTAAAATGGCATATTTAACTTATGAGCAGAGGAGATTAAAGTATGACCCTTTGTATATTGATTGGTTGGACAGGTTTGTGAGTTTACGGAAGTTGCGGAATATCAGCAGGAAGTATGTTGCTAAGGAGTTGGGTTTGAGTGATAGGACTTATTATACTAAGGAGGCTTGTATATCTAGTTTTAAGATGTATGAGTTGGTTAAGGCTTTTGAGGTAATAGGTTTTAGTTTTGAGGTTGTTGTTGACCAGGTGTTTAGTCATACTAAGAGGGGAAAGAGGATAGACTATTAATAAATGTGCGACTATAAGATATGAAAGTAAAGATAGAGGTAACTGTTGTTAAGATTTTCGATGTAGATTCTGACAACATAGAATCTTCGAAAGAGATTTTGTATGATAAGTTTTTATCTGAGGAATTAGATTTAGACATTATGGAGGATTACGATGATGTTAAGATAAGTGTTCAGCGTTGGGTGTAGTTATGGATAAAGATGTAAGACATTTCACTGAGGATGGAGACCGTATGGTTTGGAAGACTAGAAAGGGTGGTATCTTTTATTTGGAAGATATGAACAGTGCCCATTTGGTAAAAATTTACAAGTCTCATTTAAAGCGTAATTATACTATGCCTGTTATAGATTGTGTTTGGGAAGAGATATTGCATCGTGGTTTGGATGGGGAGTTTGATCAGGAATAGTTTTGTGTAATGACTAAAAATAAATATCTTGTTTGGTAAAATAGTAGACGAAAATAAATTCATAGAGGAGCATCGGCATCGTGTGTTAAATAATATCCCAAAGGTTTCAGAGCCTTATTTACGTAGGTTGGAGGAGTATTGTTTTGATAATGGGTTTAAGTTGTGTAGACGTTGTTATAGATCTTATTATGAAAAGAAAGATTGTACCGAGTGTAGTTAAGCAGTTAAATAAGAATTTCCCAGAGATAGAGTTAGAAGATTTAAGGTCAGACGAAGAGTTTTTGTATTTGTGTTGGCTTAATGAATTGTGCAACGCTGGCTTTGTTAGTAATGCTTGGTATGAGAGTGAGACTTTCGAGTTGTATGGAGGGTATGATAAGATGTACGAGGAGGTCAAGAAGACTAAGACGAATATTAAGACAGAGACTTTAGTTCGTAGGACTGTTTATACTCCTGATTTTAAGGTAGAGTGGTTGCCAGAGGCTTCGGATATTTTTTATTGTGATGTTGTCTCTCCCAAGAAGATTACTCATAATGTTAAGCCTATGTATCATGTGGGAGATAAGTTTGTCACTTATGTGGAGGTTAAGGCAGATCATAATCAGAATAACAGTACGAGTTATTCCCAGGTAAAGATGAATTGGTTGTTTGCCACTCAGGGTGTTTATATTAACCTTGTGAAAGTTCCAGAGTTGTTTAAGAAGGTTTTTTGTGCCGATGAGTTTTTTTATACAGAGAAGAGCAGGAACAGGAGGGAGTTGTCTTATAAGGTTAAGACGTTGGGAGAGTTCTTAGATTCACGCTTAAAATAAAAGTTTTATATTTACAGAAGATGGACAGAGAAGTAATAATAGATGTATTTCAGATTACTGTTTTAAATAAAAGTTTGGGGAACACTCCAGGTTTTGTTTGGCAGGTAGGAAAGAAATATAGGCTTAATGGAAAGCTTTTTACTTGCTCTAGAATTTTGCATGATGATACTGCTTATTATTTTAATGGTCAATCTCGTTGGGATGTTTATATGTCAACAGATGATGGTCAAGAGTTTAAGCACGTAAGTTATGAGAATGCGAGTTTAGAGATTAAGAGATCTGTTCCTAGTGATTGTATATAAACGTTAAACATATAAATTTTAAAAATAAAAAGAAATGGCGAAGGTAGATTTATTATTAGTAGATGGAAGTACTGCAACCGTTGTAGATAGCCACGTAACTTTCGTTGGTGGTGTAGACAACGCAGTAGAGGTTACAATTCCAACAGCAGGGGAAAACCCAATTGTATTAGAGGTTAATGACACAGTTTCTGATGTATTAACATTGTTAAGTTTTATCACTATCCCTACAGCAGATGGGAATGTGTATATTAATAAAGAGAAGGTAATGTTAGTTACTGAGGTTTCAGCAAGTAGCTGTCGTATTCAGTATGCTAGCGATTTCGGTGCTTATAATGATATTATATCGGCTACCGAATCTAGAACTGCTGTTAAAGCGAAGTTGTAGTAGGAAAAAGGTTTTTTGTATTTCTCATAATTGTTTGTCACTCCTTGAATTTATTCGGGGAGTGTTTTTTTGTTATATTGGTATAAATTATAATTACAATTAAAATGAAATTAGAGGATATAAAGGACGTAAAAGTTCGTAAGTATGTTCGTAGTCTTCAGGCAAAGATTGAGGAGTTCGATTTAGGTTCTACAAAGGTAGAGTCTTACTTAGCGTTAAGAAATTTTATCAAGCAGGGGAACAAGCTTTTAGCAGACTACAGGGTAGTTTCTGCCGAGGAGTTGTCGGATAAAGAGGATAAAGCGTTGGAGAGGGGTTTAAAGTTTGGAGAGAAGTTAGAGTCTCTCCAGAGTTTACTTGACAAATATTATGGAGAGATAGGAGAGCTTCCAGAGGAGAAAGGCAAGCAACAGGCAGGAAGCACCTATGAGGCAGTAATGAGAGCTAGAAAGAATGGGTAAGTTGTCTCTTAGGGCTATGAAGCCTAATTCATTTCAGAGAAAGAGGGATGTAACTCTTAATAACTTCCCAGAGTTTTCTTATTTACTTCCTAAGCCTCCACCTTATTATCGTATTGATGGGTGGGATAAGCCTATTAAAGACCAGCGTTGGTGTATTCCAGATTGGGTGTTAAGCCAGGTTGACTATGACTCTTTGGAGTTGGATGCTCAGATTGATTATTTAAAGCAGGTTAATAAGTGTAGGACTGATGGATATTGGTTTTACAATCATGGAAACATTGAATATTTAACGGGGGATCATTTCTTTTATTTAGCTTTTTGGAGGATAGATGGTATAGTTCCTTATTGGAAGGATAGCGATGCTACTTTTTTTTATATTGAGAGGCATTGTGCTTTGTTGGATGAATGCTTGGGGTGGATGCAAGTTACCAATCGTAGAGATGGTAAAACTGGAAAGGCTACAGCTATTTTGTATAACAACATCACTTTGAGCTATGATGCTTTTGGAGGTATTCAGAGCAAGACCAGTGCCGATGGAAAGATGATATTCAGGAAGCTGGTAAGGTCTTGGCAGAAGCTTCCTAACTATTTAAAGCCTACCGATTCTGGAGATAGCAATCCTAGTCAGAGTTTACGTTTCGAAGAGCCTGCCAAGCGTAGCACGAAGGGTGCTAGAAAGATTTACAAGGATGTATTGAACAGTGCTATAGATTATAAACCTTCTGTCGCAGAGGCTTATGATGGTAGTAAGCTTAGGTATTACTATGATGATGAGTATGGAAAGACTACTGAGGTGAATGTCAACGAGAGATGGCAGATTGTTAAGGAGTGTTTGGTACAGGGGAGAAATGTTGTTGGAAAGAGTTTACATACTACCACTGCCGAGGAGATGGAGGAGAAGGGTGGTGCTGCTGCTAAGGAGATGTGGGATGACTCGGATTTACTTCATGCTAAGAAGGAGGGCAGGGATTTCACTGTCTCTGGTTTGTTGAGGTGGTTTAAGCCTGCTACTTTGGGGTTAGAGGGGTTTATAGATAGCTATGGATATAGTGTTGTTGAAGATCCTCCGAAGCCTGTTTTGGGTATTGATGGGAAGAAGATAGATATTGGTAGTTCCAATTATATTGCAAGACGAAGAAAGGGGATGACTGGCAGTAGGTTGGCTGGTGAGAAGCGTAAGTATCCATTAACAGTAGATGAGGCTTTCATCGAGGAGGGTAAGCTTAGTCCTTTTGATATTATCAAGCTAAACGACCAGATATCTTATAATGGCACACTTAGTAATAACATAATAACAGGAAACTTCGTATGGATAGATAGAGATAATGACGAAGTAGGATTCACCCCTACAGAAACAGGTAGGTGGAAGATATTGTATATGCCTCCAGTAGATTTAAGAAATAAAACTATCAACACTCCCAAGGGTAAGAAGCCTGGTAATATGCACCATTTCGTTTCTGGGTGTGACCCTTTCGACCATAAGGTTACTACTGATAATAAGAAGTCCAATGGTGCTAGTTATATATTTAGGAAGTTAGACCCTTTCGACCAAGATCATAGTGATACTTTTGTTTGTGAGTATGTCAATAGACCTGCCACTCCAGATATGTTTTATGAGGATATGTTAAAGCAGAGTATTTTTTATGGTTGTGAGTTGTTGTGTGAGAACAATAAGATTGGTTTAATAAATTGGTTTGAGGCTAATGGTTATTCTGGATATTTGATGAGTAGACCAAACTCTTCACATACTCAGCATAGTAGAACTAAGCAGAGGGAGAAGGGTATTCCTATGTCAGGTGAGGCTGTTCGTCAGAGGGCTATAGAGATTACTGAGGCTTATGTCCATGAGAATACTGGTTATGATTATGAGACTGATAGCTATGGAAAAGTTTTCTTCAATGATTTATTAAAATGTTGGGTAAAGTTCAATCCTCAGAAGTGGACAGATTATGATGAATTTGTTGGTGCTGCTTTATGTTTATTTGCTAAAGATTCTAAAAAAAGAGAAAGGAGAAAGTCTTCCGAAGATGATGGATTAAATGTAGGAAGGTTTGTAAAATCTTATAGGAGAGGTAGGCGATTATAGGTAGTAAAAATATTTGATTAACTTAGTGTAAAATATTTTTTGTATAGAGAATGGCTAATTCTAAGATTCCTAGTTTCCCAGATAAGTCTTTATCTCCTGAAGATAAGGCTAAAAAATCCTACGGATTACAATACGCAAAGGCTATCTATGGTAAATATAGGAGTTCAGAGTATTCTATTTATGATCGTATTTCTAGATATGTGGAAAATAGGAAAGCTGCTGAGGGTCTTCAAAGTATAGATAAGTTTAAAGACTTGTTAGACTTAAATGGAGATACTTCTTATTTGAATTTAGATTGGCAATCTGTATCTGTTATTCCAAAGTTTGTAAATCTTGTTGTTGGTGAAATGATTAACCAAGAGTTTAAGGTTAAGGCAAATGCTATGGATGAGTCTTCCATGAAAAAATTGGAAGAGGAGAAGAACAAGATATATGCTAATCTTTTGATGGCAGAGTTCTCTAAAAAAATGGAAATGCAAACTGGCATTCCTATCACAGATAATTCTGTTCCTGTTCCCAAAGATTTAGAAGAGGCAGATGTATTGATAGAGACTACTCTAAAGCAGGCTGTAGAAATTGCTATGGAAACTTGTATAGAGTTCGTTATGAAGGCTAACAACTTCAATGAGGAAATCAAGGAAAGAGTTATAAGGGATTTAATTGTTATAAAGATAGCTGCTGTAAGAGAGTATTTCGATGAGAACAATGATGTTAAGATAGCTTATGTAGATCCTGCTAACTTAATCTTGCCATATTCTAATGACCCTTATTTTAGAGATATAGAGTATGTTGGTGAGATTAAAAAAATGAGCTTCCATGATTTAGTGGAGTTGGTAGGGGATGAGATGACATACGAGCAGTATTTGCATATCGCTCAAAAAGTTGGAAAGCAAAATATTTCTAACCAAGGATTAAAACAGGAGAATGGTAGATATTATAGCTCTCCTTATTCTGGTAGATATCGTTCAGATGATTTTTATGTAGAGGTAGTTAATTTTAATTTCAGGTCTAGCAACCATGATTTAACTTATGAGAAGAAGTATATTAATAAGAGTAATTACTTTTTAAATAGGAAGAAGTCAGGTTATGAGCCTAAGAAGTATAGTAAAAAGAAAAGAGAAGTAGTTAGAAAGAAGGTTGAGGTTTTCTATGAGGGGATGTGGGTTATCGGTTCTGACTGTGTATATAAATATGGATTACAGGAAAATATGAGTAGACCGAAGGATAGCAAAGGTGCTTATTCTTCAGAGGTTAAAAGTAGGTATAGCATTATTGCTCCTGGAATCTATGACATGGAGAATAAGTCTTTAGTAGAGGCTATGACTCCTTTCGATGACCAAATGATTTTATCCTATTTAAAACTCCAGCAGTCTATGATTAAGGCTAGACCATCAGGTTTGGCAGTTGATGCTTCAAGCTTGGAGGGAGTTTTAAAAGGAAGAGGAGAGAAATTCCTAGACCCTACGGAGATCGTTGAGATATTCGATCAGACGGGTAACTTATATTATCGTAGTGAAGATTCTGAATTTGGTGGGATGATTAATCAGAAGCCAATCCAAGAACTAGCTAACGGACTCAGTGCTAGTGCATTGTATTTTGTAGAGGTTTGGAATCATAATTTGAATATGATTAGAACAATTACAGGGTTGAATGAGGCTAGGGATGGTTCAACTCCTTCTTCTAAAGCTTTAGTAGGTGTTCAGAAGATGGCTGTAAATATGAGTAGAAATTCTACTAGGTCATTGAATGAGGCTTACTTATGGATATTTAAAGACTTGGCAGATAGTGTTTCTATGATGGTTCAGAACAAAGCTATTGCTGATGGTCTTAGAGGTTATGAGCTTGCGTTAGGCAAGGAGATAACGGATGTGGTTAACATCACAAAAGATTTAAGGTTGGCTTCTATGGGTATAGAGATAGAGGTTCTTCCTAGCTCCGAAGATTTAGAGGAGTTGACTTTATTAATCGAGAAAGCTATCACTGCTCAATCTATAGAGTTAGAAGATGCTATGGAGATTAAGGATGTTGCTAAAATCAATATAAAGAAGGCGACACACTTACTAAGAAAAAGAAGAAAAGAAAAAGAAGAGCAAGACATCGCTAAGAGTACAGCAGCTTCACAGGCTAATGCACAAGCTCAGATACAATCTCAACAAGTAGCTTCTCAGTCTGAGGCACAGCTAGAGGCACAAAAGCATCAAAATAAATTACAAGAGTTGCAGTTAGAGTATCAGTTGAAGATGCAGTTAGAGCAGGTTAAGACTAGAACTCAAGGAATGGCGAAAGCAGAGATTGCAATGATAGATGGAGATGAAAAGATTAAGCAAATAAAAGAGGCTAAAAAAAATGATTTAGACGATACTTCTATTGGAAATAACGTTAGAGAACCCAAGGTTTTCACGGGTATTGACAATACTGAAAAGTTAGATTAAATTATTTATTATATATTTAACTTAAATTAAAATTAGAATGAGCATTTTTGAAAATTTTGTTAAGTCTCAAGGAGGAGAGATTATAAAGGAGGGTGAATCTTCTGTAGATCAAGTAAGGTCTGGAGAAGAAGAGACGAATTTAGAAGAAACGAATGAAGAAGAGTCTACTGTAGAGAACGAAGAAGTTCAATCCGAAGATTCAGAAGTTGTTGAGAGCGAAGGTGACACACTTAGCTTCGAAGACACATTTAATGATAAGTACGGTTCTTTAGAGGACTTAGAAGATAAGATACGTTCTTTGACAGAAAAGGCAGAATCTCCACGATTAGAGGATGAATTTGAATCTGATAGTGTAGATATGCTAAAAAAAGTTTTGTCTAGTGGTTTTGATTGGAATAAACTGAAGGAAATCGCAGAGATAAAATCACTTGATGTAGATGGATTATCAGGTCGCCAAGCATTATCTAAGATGTTAGAAATGAAGGAGGGCTTATCCAAGGCAGAGATTAACTTGAAGTTGAGAGATTACGACAGGTTAAAAGATGAAGATGTAAGCCTAATGGATTCTGATGAGAGGTTAGAGCATGAAGCGAAGTTAGCTCAATATGAAAGACTTCAAAGAGAGGGTAGAGACTTTTTATCGGGAGTGAAAAATGACGATAAATATTCTTTACCAGATCTTAAAAAATCTGAAAACAATCAAGAATCGTTAGACAAGCAACAAAAAGAATATGAAGAATTAAAAAATCTTTACGAATCTAGTGTTCAAAAATCAGTAGATGAGTTCAATGAAATTAGCGTTATCCTCGGAGAGGATGAGTTTAGTTTTGAACTTAGCGATGAGATGAAACAAGAGGTTCAGGATGTAATGTTTAATATTAACGATTATCACAAAAATTTTGTCGGAGACAATGGAGTTGATTTTGGTAGTATGCAAACAGTCATTGCTAAAGGTTTATATTTTGATGAAGCTATGAAATCTTTATTAGAGTTGAATACTAATGAAGGTAAGGTAGAGGCAGTTAAGGACATCAACAATGTTGTAGATAAATCCAAGACTAAATCTTCTCCTGCTGGAAATGATGGTATGTCTCAAATAATGGAAGGCTTCTTAAAAGGACAAGGATTAAAATAATTTTAAAAATTAAAGAAAATGGCTTTAGATTATACAGGAGGTAGTTTCGTAAGAAGAGGTGATTATAACTACGTTACTACAATGGATTTACATAAGCCTGAGTACGACTCAGAGCTTACAGAAGCGTTTGGAGACCAAATGCTAACAGGGATGTTACAAATGATTGGAGCAGAAAAAGGTGTTTCAGCATTAGAGTACAACCATTTCGAAGAAGAAAGAATTTACCCAAAGATTAAGGCAACTTCAGCAGGTGCAGGTGCAGGATTGCAAGCTACTTTCACTATTGACGCAGCAGCTACTATTTCTATCCCAGAGAACGCATCTCCATACGGAGGTACTAACTCTACAGATATTACTGTTCCAAGAGTAGGAGAGTTAATTTTAATTAAGCCTGCTTCAGGTGTTGTTTCAGCAGATTCTTATGTTAGAGCTATCGTTGATTCTGTTACTCCAGCTACTCCTGCTTTTACAGCAACTCCGTTGGATTCTGCTGACAGTGTTCCAGCTATCGCTTCTGCTTCAGAGATTGTTATTTATGGTAACGCTCATGGTGAAGGTTCTGGTCAGCCAGCAGCTAGACAGACAAGAGTTAACAAGGTAACTAATAACCTACAGACTTTCAAAGGAACTTACGAAGTAACTTCTACTGAAAGAGATATGCTTGCTTGGATTGATTTCAAAGGTAAGGATGGAAAAATGGGGAAAGTTTACTACTTAAAAGGTGAAGCTGATGAGTACAAGAACTTTATGTCTCAAAAGGAACTTAACCTTTTATTAGGAGAGAAGTTAGCTAACAACACTGTTTCTAATGCTTATGCAACAGCAGGTACTCCATTAGCTTTAACTCAAGGTTTGATTCCATCTATCTTAGCTAACGGTAACATTTCTTCTTATTCTGCTTCTACGGGATGGGATAAGCAAGATGCTGAGGCTTTGGTAAAAGTTTTGGATAAGCAAAAAGGTTCTAAGAACAACCTAATCGCTCCAGGTATTGATTTATCTATTCAGATTGACAACACTTTAGCTGATTACAAGAGTGGTGGTTCTATTACTTATGGTAACTATACTTTTAACGAAGATGCTAAAGTAAACTTCCAGTTTGATAAGTTTGCGATTTCTGACTATGTATTCTCTAAGAAGAAGTTTGATACTTTCAATGATCTTCAGTCTTTAGGTGCTGCTGGTTACGGATTCTCAAACGAAGCAATGGTTATCCCAATGGGAATGACTAAAGATGCAGGTTCTGGAGAGAAGACTAATCACTTGAGATTACGTTACTTGGTTAATCCTGAAACAGGAGAAAGAAACCAAAGATCAGAAATCATTGATAACTTTGCTATCACTGGAACTGATACTTACAGCGTATTCTACAAAGATAACTGTGGTTTAGAAACTTTCGCAATGAACAAGTTCGCTTACATTAAGAAAGGATAATTCGAAAGAATTGTAAGATAATAGAGGGAGGTTATATAGAGCCTCCCTTTTTTTAAATTATAAATACTTCATTGATATGGCTACCAAAAAACCATCAAAAGGAAAAAGATTTGTAAAGGTTGTTAAAAACCCTAAAACAGGTAGGGCTAGAAAAGTTTCTTATGGTCAAGCAGGTAATGCAAAAAGTGGAGGAGATAGAATACGCCCTGGAACTAAAAAGGGAGATGCCTATTGTGCTAGGTCTGCTGGAATTAAGAAGTGTAAAAACCCTCCTTGTGCGAATGATTTATCCAGAAAAAAATGGAAGTGTGTAGGTAAAAAATCAATGAGATAGTAGTTATTATCAATAACAAAAATTAAAATTAAAATGTCAGAAATTAAATTAAGAAAAGCACCAAAGAGTGTTAGTGAGAAAGGTATGAAGCCAGTTGTTTATTCACTGGTGCAATCCAAAGATGGTAAATACCCTCCGTTCTATCAGATTCCAGCAGAGGATGAAATATATGCAGAATGGGAGGATGAATCAGGAGTTCAAAGGTCTGGTTTAAGAGTAATAAGATATGCTCCAGGAGAAAAGTCTATATTCTTAGATGAGCAATCTGGTCTTTCAAAAAGAGGTACTTTAATGGCTTATGATGGTGTTCTTGTTGCAGACCCTAGAGAGGTTATTAAGCAGCAGTATTTAAACTACACTAATCATAACATTGCTAACCATGAGGCAGGTACTGCTATGTCTGGTAAGTCAGCTATATTTAGAGTTAACAATTCAGAGTACAGTAGAAATATTAAGCTTCAGAAAGAGGAGTTAAAGCAGAAGTTAAAGAATATTGTTAACGATTTATCTAGCGATGAGATAGAAGGTTTAGCATTAACTTTAAATGTAGCTTTTGATAGTGACCCTTCTTCTATTGCTAATAGCATTGCAAGTGCTAGGTTGACTTTTTATGAGATGATAGATTATGACGCTCCTAGATTTGAAAAAGAGATAGAGTCAGAAACTAGAAAATACAGACAAGTTGTTTCTATAGCTTTAAGAGATAATATTTTAGAGTTTGATAAAGCAGGAAGAACTTTCTACAATAACATAGGAGGAAAGACTAGAATATTGGATGTTCCTGTATATAAAGACCCTGTAGAGTTTTTCGTAGAGATGGTTAATCATAAGTCAGAAATGAAAGAGGCTTATAACGATATTAAGGCAGCTATAGATGGTAAAAAGAAGCCGACAGAAGAAAAGTTCCAAAGGTCTAAAGAGTTTAAGACTATAAAAAGAGCAATGGAGTTTGGTATTTGTAAGAGTTCATTTGGAAGTATTAATGCTGCTAACCTTGGAAGATTAGGTGTTAAGGGTAGTGGTATAAAAGGTGCTACTCAGTATTTAGAACACAATCCACATATACTAAAAGATATAGAGGAAATGATTAAAGCTGCTGAGGCAGAAAAGTCAGATGACTCAAAAAAATAAGCAAGTTAGTTTATTAATAAGTGCGTGGTAGAGAGGTTTAAAAGCCTCTCTTTTTTTTTATGTATATTTACCTTGAATAACGTTATCACATAAAAAATGGCTTTAACTTCAACAGATTTTAATATATCATTTGACCTTAGCTCATCTACTCCAAAGTTTGTATTAACAGATATAACGGATTACACTGAATCAGGCGTAACTGGTGCAATAAAAATAACTGCTCCTAGTGGAGTTGTTTATGATGGAACTTCAGACGTAGATGTAGATGTATCAAGGATTAATAGTACGACTATTTTAGTTCCTTTGTTATCAAGTGGAACTCCAGAGGTAGGTCTTTATACTTTTGAGTATACTGCTACCGCTAGTTCTGTTAGTGTTTCTAAGATTAAAACCTTTCAGTATTCTTATGTTAAACCAACAGCTACTAATCAAGCTACTTCAGATTGTTTATCTCCAGAACTAAAAGGATCGGATACTACTAATTATTTAGTAAATTCTATTACTCCATCAGATAGGTTTGTTATTTCAGGGGTTAGCACTAGCAACAATACTTTTAGTTTAGCAGGGGAAAAGTCAGCTTTTGTTTCTGTAGGTGACACATTTAGCGTAATAAACTCAACAGGTAACAATGGAGACTACACGGTAACAGGGGTAGCGTACACATCAAGTGATACTACTGTAATAACTGTTGCTAGTGTAACGGATGCTACTGTAGATGGTACATTGGTTACAAGAAAAACTACCTTGTTTTATCCTTCGGTATTGCAGTTAAGTCCTTTAGTAGGATATGAAAAAATAATTAGTACAAATTCTTTTTACAGTCAAACACATGAGTTTTTGTTTACTACAAAAGGATATTGGGATTATGGTAACGGAATTAAGATTGTAGACTCATTCTCTTCTACAAAAGAAATAGATGTAGATTGTGATGTAAGATTATGTGATATTTTCTGTTGTGTAAATGCTACTTTCAATGAGTATTTGAAGTATAAATGTGTAAATAAAACTTTAGCAGATATAGCTTTAGAAAGGTATACTATTGCTACTTCTCATTTAGCTGCTCTAAGGACAGCTTTTGAGTGTGGAGATTCGGCAGCAGTAGATTCTTTAACTACTCAGATAAAAGAGGTTGCTCAATGTAATGATGATTGTTCTTGCTCAGATGGAGACCCTACTCCTATTACAGGTTTAGGTGGTTCTGGAAATGTTGTTGTTAATGCAGCTAATAGCAATATAGAGGTTGCTTCTAATGTGGTTGGTAACACTACAACTTATACTGTAAAGCTTGCTCAAAGTGTTTTAGATGATATTGCAGCAGCAGGCTCTGTTACTACTTTATCTTCTTCAGATAGTAGTATAACTGTCGTTGAGACTGTAACTGGATCAAACTATGCTTACGATATAAAAATACCATCTACTACACCAGTTATTGCTCCAAAAGAGTTTATTGCTTTTAATGTTTCTGTTACCAACATTAATACTACTCCAGTTTTTTCGGTATCAGATGTTGTTATTCAAAATGCTTCTAATTTTCAAGCTCCTACTGTAGCTGTTAAAAACACAACTCCAACAACTCATATTCAAGGTTTTGAAGTTTCTAATTTTCAGGTTGCGTCAAACTCTACTTACAAAGCTTTTGTAGGTGTTACTTATGTAGAGTCTCAGCCTAGTTCAGCGTATGGAACTCCTAGCTCTTCTAGGTATGATGTAATTTTTGATAGTAATTTTATAACTTCAGTTGTAAGTGTTAAAAACTCAGGATCTTTTGAATTTGTTTTATTGAAAGATGGAATACCATTAACTATAGCAGATTTTAAATCTGATAGTAGTTCTAAACTTAACTTAAATATTAAAATAGTAGAATAATGTCAATAAAAACAGCTTTAGCTAAATATGGTTCGGGAGTTGGTTATATTTATTTAACTGATTCAGATAATAATATTGTTAGAAATATTCCGAACACTCCAGAGGGAAGAGAGTTTGCAGAAAGACAGATGTTAGTATCTTCTTCTCTTATTTCTAATATTTCTGCATCTGGAACTATTACTGTTACAGCAGCAGGAGGAACTATAACAAATTTATCTTATAATGGTGTTGCTGTATTTAATACTGCTACGCCTATTGCTGGTGCTACCGTAGCAGCTACTGCTACAAATATAGCTACAGCTATTAACAGCCATATAAGCGTTCCTAACTATACAGCAGTTTCTTCGGGAGATACAGTAACTGTTTATTTAGAAGCAGACCAAGGAAGCTCTTTAAATAATACAGCTTTAGCATCTAGTGTTACTGGTGCTACAACTATAACTTCTACAGAATTAGATGGTGGTTCTTATCCAACGGGAGAGATAGATTCTCAGTTGGGTTATAAATTATATTTAAACCCATCTGTTTCAGCAGTTATAGATACTTTAACAGGAGCTACAGATGTTACTTCGGGAGTTTTAAGAAAATCTTCTACTTCTCCTTATTCTGTAAAAGACGTGGAGGTTTCTTCAGGAAGTGTGTCTATAGATAGAGATGGTGCTGTTAGTATTGTAAGCGTTCAGACAGAGGGTGCTGTTGCAGCAGATGATCTTACATCTATAGATGCAGGTGTTTTTTCAGATGGTGACACAATTATTATTAGAGGAAAAGAATCAGGAAAGGTTACTACAGTAAAAGAGGGTGGAAACATAGAGTTGGCTAATAATTCTGATTTCTTAACAGGAGCAAAGGATAACTCTTTAACTCTTCAGTTTAGCATTTCAGACAATAAATGGTATGAAATAGGTAGAAGTCCAGGAGACTCTTTAACTGTTTCTTCTTTAAGGTCAGCAAATATAGCAACTCCAGTTCAAGGAGTTAATTCTGAGGCTATTGTTTTAGGGGGTTCTACTACTACATTAACAGCAGGAACTAGCAAAGGTTATTATCAGTTAACAGGTTCAGGAACATTAACGGGTTCTGTTTCTTACGGGTTAGCTTCTGGATTAGTAGATGGTGACACATTTATTATAGACTACAATGCTACAATAACTTTAGGAGGTTTTGTTATTACTATAGCAACAGTTCAATTAACAGCTTCTCAAGCTTTAGAGGGAGATATATTTGTTAAAGCTGTTTGGGATGGTGCTAACTCAGTTTGGGTAGTTTCTTTATTTAAGGATACTCAAGGGATAGATTTAGCAGACTCAACAGATTTAGCTACTAAAGAGGGTGTTTTAGGTAATCCAGCTTCTGATGGTTATGTTTTATCTTCTACAGCAGCAGGAGTAAGGTCTTGGGTTTCTAATAGTACAAGTATATATTATGATAATAGTACTACACAGACACAGAACAGTGCAGGGGTAGAAACAACATTGAGAACAATATCAGTTCCAGCAAATACTTTATCGTCTAGTGGTTCTAAGTTAGTTGTAGAGGTTCTTGGTAGATTCAATAGTAACGCTCACGCTAAAACTTTAAGACTTAAATTTAACAACGTTTTAATCTGTGCTAACACAAACACTACAGCACCAAATGGTCTAAGCTTTATTGCTACTTTTAATTTGCAAAATATAGGTAGTGCTAATGCTAGGTGTTCTGGTAGTATTCAGATAGATGGAGTGGTAAACGAAATAGGAAGAGTGGATGTATCTGGTCTTAGTCTTTCTTCAACTTCTTATGATATAACTATTACAGGAGAGGGGGTTTCTTCAGGAGATGTTCTGGTAACTGCTCACTCAGCGTTTAAATACATAGCTTAATGGATATTAATAAGGTTTATACATTTCTTCAATACTTGGCTGACAAAGATCAGTCAGGTAATATTACACCTAAAGAGTTTAATCTTTCTTTACCGAGAGCTTTTACTGAGTGTATAATGAAGAGATATAACAATGTTAATTCTGTTCAGCCAGATAGACAAGGTTGGCAGAAAAATCAAAAGATTACAGATGATTTAAAATTCTTATTAGTAAGAAACGATGTTACTCATATTGGGATTGATGGTAGACTTAGTTTGCCAGAGGATTACTTACACTTATCAAGTATTGTTTATAATTATAAGTATGAAGAGGATGGAGAGACTGTTGTACTCCCTAACAAGGTAGACGTAGTAAATGACAATGAGATATCAGCATTTTTAGGTTCTACTATTTATTCAAAAAGAATCAAGGCTAAGAAATATGTCATAGGAGCTTTTTACAGCGACCATATTCAATTATACCCAAAGAACTTAGGTGTAGTAGATTTTACTTATTTAAGAAAGCCTAAAGAGCCTAAATGGGCTTTTACTATAGTTAATGGTAGACCAGTTTATGATGAAAATAATTCAGTGGACTTAGAAGCTCCAGAGGAGTTGGCTAATGAGATTATAGTTATGTGTGCTTCTTACTTAGGTATAAACTTAAGAGAGCCACAATTAATAGAGTATGCAGAGATGCTAAAAGAACAAGGAGTTTAATTTAAACATTAATATTATGCCAGGAAAGGTTAGTTATAAAAAAATGGAGAAGGCTACTTTAGGTGGGTCTAAAAAAAAGAAAAATTTTTTAAAAGTAAAAAAGAAAAAAGTTTATAACAAAAAATAATTGATATTATGCCAGGAGGAGAAGATTATAAAAAAGAAAAAAAACCAAAAGGATCAAAGTCTTCTTTTAAGAAGGTTACTGTAAATAAAAGTCCTGCTAAAACAGATTCTAGCAAAACAAAATCAACTTTTAGGTCTGCTTTCGCTGCTGCAAAAAAAGCAGGTAAAAAAACATTTGTTTGGAAAGGAAAAAAATATACTACTCAAACAGCAGAAGAGAAAGCTGTTAATATGACTGATAAGCAGTTAGAAAAAGCAGGGAATGATTCTTATAATGACGCTAAAGTAAAACTGAAAACCGTTAAGAGTCCGTATGGTGGTTATGATAAAAAACTTTTTGGCAGTAAGTCTCATAACGAGATAATGAACTCTTATACTAATGAAGAAAATTATAGGAGAGATGATAAAGTAAAAAAATTAGCAAAAGAACAAGGCGTTGATATCTCTCTATATAAAAACAGAGATAAAGTAAAAGGGAAGCCTAGAGGGTCAGCTTTTGCAGAAAAAAGACCAAATAGATTAAAGAAGCCAATAGTGGTTAAGAAAAAAAAAGTTAGTAAAAAATAGTAACAAAAAGTGTAACACACTTTATAAATGAAAAGAGACACTAGATATATAATAGCAGAACAAGCTCAAAGGATAATCCAAGGTGGAACTCCTACTCCTGACTCAGAAGTAAGAAAGGATGAGTTAGTTATCTATGTAGACCAAGCATTTGGTCAGATGGTAAAGCAAAGTTTTTATCAAAACAAAGCAGAGGGTGTAAGCTGGATAGATGGTACTTTTGTTTATTCTTTTGTCGAAGAGGTTAAGAAGGACAAGATGCTAGATATGAGCTACATTAAGATACCTTCTACTTATGTTTCTTTACCATTAGGAATGGGTATACATACTGTTTCGGATGTAAAATCTCAGTTTGACACATTTGTTCCTACTAACCCTAACTTTTTAGGTTTATCCAGAGGATTAGCTGTTGGAAAGCTAGGAGGTAGAAGAGGTTATTATGTTGATAATACTAAAATGTATTTTATAAACCTAAGCCCTTCAGATTGCGTAGATAATGTTTTAGTTAAATTGGCAGGAGGTATTCAGTCTGATGAGTTAGACCCAGAGGTTGATATTCCTTTGGATATGCAAGACCAATTGTTAAGGCTTACTGTTGAACTTTATATGCAACAGAGACAAGCCCCAAAAGATGATTTAAACGATAATAGCAAGGATTAATGGAGTTAGAGAAAGTTGTACGAGAACTTCTAATAGAAACTGGAAGAACAGAGCATAGATTCGTCCAAGCATTACAGCTTGGAATTTCTTGTTTAAGAGAGTTAGAGTTTGATGTTACAGGTTCTCCAGTAATAAAGGAGCTTACTGTTTCTGATTTAGATACAGTAGATTTACCTAATGATTATCTAAATTATATACGTATAGGTTTTGTAAATAAGTACGGATACTTCCAAGAGTTAGGTAGGAATAATAATATTTCTTTGAATAGGTCTTTAGATGACTGTGGAAAGAGAAAGGCTTCTCCTTCTTCTAATGTAGATACTACACCTACGGAGGGTGCTTCTTTTGGTGGTACAGAGTATGGTTCTGTTCACTTTAGGAATAACGAAAATGTTGGTAGGTATTACGGATTAGGTGGTGGAGGAAACTCTAATGGAAGTTTTAAGATAGATAAAAACTACCAACAGATTCAGTTGGATTGTTATCAAGGTGGAGATAAGATTACTTTAGAATATTTAGCAGATCCTAACAAAACTAACGGAGAGTTTGAGGTTCATCCTTTCGCTATAGAGACTGTTAAATCTTGGATAGACTGGAAGCTTAATGAGAACAATGCTAATATAAGCATATCTGTAGCTGATAGTAAGAAGAGGATATATGCTAGTAATAAGAAGATGTTAAGGTCTAGAATAGCTTCTATTAGCGTTCAAGATATGTTACAAGCTTTTAGAAAGGGAAATAAAGCAGCACCAAAATTTTAATAAATGGGTTACGAAAAGAGACAGTTTTTATACGGTATGGATTTCGATACCGAAGAGAGATTGGTAAAGCCTGGTTTCTCAAGAAAGAATATCAATGTTAGAATTGGTTCTTCTTCAGATAATGGTGTTTATTCTGCTGAAAATGTTCAAGGTAACACATTTATTCCTAATGTAGAACTACCAGAGGGAGAGAACAAGGTTATTGGTTCTTACTTATACAAGAAGAAAAACTTAGTTTATATATTTATTTGGAATGATGGAGGTACTCATGGTATATATGAGTATAATCATGAATCTTCCAAGATTGTTACTGTAATGCAAGCTTCTGTATTTAATTTTAAATCAGATAGTTTAATTACGGGTATTAATGTTGTAGAGTTTGATGACAACAATGATTTGCTTTATTGGGTAGATAAGTCTAATCCACCTAGAAAGATTAATATTAACAAGGCTAAACTTGGTGGTTATAGTTTACCAATCAAGGAAGAGGTTGTAGATGCTGCTAAGTATCCACCCTTATTTCCTCCTACTGTATCTATAATTAGCGATTCTAATTATAAAGTAAACTACATTAGAGATAAGATATTTCAATTTAAAGCTGCTTATGTATATGATGACAAGGAGGTAAGTTCTTGGAGTCCAATATCTCTTCAAGGGTTGCCTAGCTCTACTTGTGGTGGAGGCGAGTCTCAGGGTAACACAATTCAGATAAAGATACCAAAAGGAGGAGAGTTAGTAGAAAGAATAAAGATAGCAGCTAGAGAGGGTAATGTAAATGACTTCTTTCAGATATCAGATGAAGAGGTTTCTGAATATACTATAGAGGGAGATTATATAGTTTATAATTTTAGAAATGATAAAGCTCCTCAGTCTATAGAGTTAAATCAATCTATTAAGTTGTTTGATAATTTACCTCAAGTAGCAGGGGCACAAGAATTTATTAAAAACAAAATTACCTACGCAGATATAACTGAGGGATACGATAATGTAGATGTAGACTTCGATTTATCTGTATCATACGAAGACTCTGAAGACTCTGAAGAAGAAACTTTAAATACTATTAGTGGATTCTTAAGAATTTCCTCAGAGTCAGCAGCGTCTTTTTTAGGTCAATCAGATTACGCAAGATATCAGCCAATTCATGACCAAGGAAGTGGTGGTATTCAATATGGGGGTTTTTTAAATGGCACTACTTTTGAAGAAAATTTAAGAACAGATTTTCGTCAATCACTTCCTTTAGGAGGGTTTTGTTTGTATTTAGCAGGTACAGACTATTATACCATATCACGACAAGTAAATGGGGGAGATTCTACTCTTAATATTCAAACTGGTTTAGGTAACTCTTATAACTCTACTACCTCTTCTAATAGAAATGATATAAGGGGTCAGATTACTGGTGGTACAGGAGGGGATGCTCCTTATCCTAGAAGAACTTATTCAAGATGGCAGTTTGATGACATCCCAGATGGAACTTATATATTAAGGGTAGCTTCTAACTTGACAACAAGTGATGATTTGTTAGACCCAGGTAGAGGTTATCAAAAAACTTCTGCTTTTTTAAATAGGATAGGTTATAGTGCAACTACCTCCCCAGATCAGACTAACCAAAAAGAGTTGGTGGTTACTGTTCAAGGAGGTCAACTATTAGACGATATAGAAGTGGTTATTGCAGATTTATCTGCTCCAGCCTCGACTAGGGTAACAAAAGGTTTAGCAGGTTATTTAACAGATTTTTCTGATGGTTTCACACCAACAAGTGTATCAGATGCTTTAGGGCAAAAAAGAATAGAGTTGGCAGAAATTTTATTTTCTACAAGTTCTACAGGTGGTCTTTCCTCAGTACATACGGATCATAACGGATTTTTCTGGACTAGAGTGGGTAATCTTTTATCTCCAGACATATCTTTAGGTGGCTCTAGTTCTGGTCAATTTTTAAGTACAAGTCAGATAGGGTATGATATTTTTGGCTCTAGTTTTGTTACTTCTGCAATAGAAAACACAAACAATGGAACTGTTAAGTTTTTCGTTATAGACAATAACAATTCTAATGTAACAGATTATTCTAGAACAAATGTTTTAATAACTGTTGAAGACCAAAATGGAACTGGAGTTTCTGGAGTGGATATAGCTTCTACCAATGGAGATACTCAAAAAACCAATGCAAACGGTCAAGCTCCTTTTATAATATATGCAGAGGGAGGCGAGGATAGTAGGTCTGTAGATTTTTATCCTTATCTAAGTGGAAGTTGTAAAGGAGAGTTTACTATATCTACTTCTACTTTTTCTGATTATATAGGTCAGACTAATGAGAATAATAGTACTACAACCATTATACCTTCTTGGCTTTTAACGTTAACAAGTTCTTTTGCCTCTTCTAAACTAAAGAATGGAGGTACTTATAGTTATGGTCTTGTTTATTATGATAGAGCTAATAGAAGTGGTAATACTAATGTAAATTCTAAATCGGAGTTAGTTCTTCCTTTTTATACAGAGGGTTCTTCAGATGGTTCGGTTGTTCCTGTAAAAACTCCGCCTATAGTTAGTTGGTCTATTAAGAGTACACCTCCTTCATGGGCTACTCATTACCAATGGGTAAGAACTCCAAATACAGCTTTAAATAATTATTTACAGTGGTATACTAATGATATTACTTATTCAGATTCTTCAGGGGCTTCTTCTAACTCAAACGATGCAAGTATAATTAATTTAGACATAACTAATTTAACGGATGAGTATAAGACTGCTAATCCAGATTCTGTTTTAGTTTATGACTATTCTTCAAGAGATAGGATACGATTTATAAAGGATTCTTCAGGAGAATATTTTGAAGAGTATTTAGATGTAAAAGTTTTAGGCTTTGAAGCTGGAATATTAAAGGTAGATAATAGTATAAAAATAGATATATCAGATGGAGTTTTCTTTGAGATTTATACTCCTAAGTTAGATGTGTCTACAGATATATATTATGAGATAGGGGAGTGTTATGAGGTTGGTAAAATAATTTCTCCATCTGGGTCTACTGTTTATTATCATAGTGGTTCTTTAACAGATCAAAATCCAGTTTTAGGTGTTCCAGCCACAGGAACTTTTAAGAGTGGGGATACTTACTATAGGAATAGAGATATTAATACATCAGACGTTACTGATGGTATTTTCTCTACTATGGTTGATAGTCAATTATTATCAGATTTTTGGCAATCAAGGATATCAGATATAGGAAGACCTAATGTTGTAGATAAGAACGCTAAGAACGTAACGAGACCGACCACAATATACCATAGTGGTAACTTTATACCAGAAACAAATATAAATGGCTTAAACAGCTTCTTTGATGGTTCTTTTCAAACGTATGACAGGAACTATGGTGCTATTAGAAAGTTGTTTGGTGTTAATGGTAGGTTAGATGTTTATCATGAGTTGAATGTTACTAAGGTATTAGTAGAGGAGAGTATTGTTTTTAATCAAGCAGACCAAGGGAACATAGGTATATCGAATACTGTTTTATCTTATCCTGCTATTCCTTATGCAGGGGAGTATGGTACTTTAAATCCAGAGAGTTTTACAGAGAACGAGGGGAGAAGATATTTCTTTGATATTAGAAATGGTAAGGTGTTAAGGCTTTCTAACGATGGGTTAACTCCTATCTCGGAAAAATTAATGCACAGTTATTTTGAAAGCAAGAGTAATTTTTATTCGGTATTTAATATCATTCCTGAAGTGTGGGGTGTGTATGATGAAAACCATGATGAATATATTATATCTTTCGGTAGTATTAGTCGTCCAGAGGGTTTTACGCCTGATGAATTGGCTTTGGTTAGCTCTCAAGCAGATATTATAGTAGATACAAGAGAGGGGTTAACTTACACATTTGATATAGAGTATTCGGGTAATGAGCAAGGAGTTCCAACAGACTTCGTTGTAACAAGAGACTTAGAGAACGGGGTTTATGTTATTAATAGTGTAATAGGAGACATCTCTTTAGATAGGCAGACGATACTTTCTGTACCACCAGAGACTTTAGCATTTTCAGAGAGAACAAAATTTTGGACTACTTTTTACACGTTCACTCCAGAGTGTATGGTAAGGGTAGGATTAGATTATTTAACTTTCAGAAATGGGGAAACTCATTTACACAACACAGATAAGAAGAGAAATAGTTTCTATGGTTTAGATTCTTCAAGTGAGATTTGGGCTATATTTAACACAGAGCCAAGTAAGAATAAAGTTTTCCAGGCTTTAAGTCAAGAGAGTGATACTGTTTGGGAGGCTATAGAGATTTTAACTCAAAATGGTCAGAAGTCTAGTTTAATAAAAGATGACTTTAAAGTATCATTTGGTCAAGGTCACACACTTTATAGTAAAGAAAACATCCATTACGCAGCCTTATGGAAAGATGAGAACACTCCTAATGTAGATATACCTTTATTAGAAGGAGACTCTATGAGAGATGTAAGTGTGTTAGTTAGAATAATAAATGGGTCAACAGAAGAAGAGAGGCTGTTTGCTTTGAGTATGAACTATTCAAACTCCGAGCGTAGTAATAGATAATTTTAGTTAAATTAGTAAAAAGTAAAAGTTATGGCAGCATTACCGTTATTAGCAGCAATACCAACAGCAGTTCAAGCTGGAACAGGTATATATCAAGCAGTAAAGGGAAATCAGATGGCTAGGTCTATGGATAGACCAGAATATGAGATTCCTCAAGAAGTTTTAGATAACCTAACAGATGCACAGATACAAGCTTTAAGGGGTTTGCCTCAAGAACAGATAAGTCTTTACTTAGATAATGTAGCTAGGTCAGAGCAGTCTGCTTTAGAGGCTATGTCTACTAGAAACGCAGGGTTAACTGGTTTGTCTGGTGTTCAGCAACAGTCTAATGATGCTTATAGGGATTTACTTTCTATGGATGCTCAACAAAGACAAGCTAATGAGAAAGCTTTGATGGGTGTTAGGTCAGATGTTGCAGGATATAGAGACAAAGCTTTTCAGACGAATCAAATGCAACCATACATAGATATGATGCAAGGAGCAGAAGCTATGAAGGGAGCAGGTATTCAGAATATAATGGGTGGAGTAAAAGCTGGTGCTGCTATGGGGATGGATTATCTTAAGTATAAAGACTTTATGGATTCTATGTTTCCTGGTCAATCACCATTACCTTCAGTAGGTATATCTCCAGAGGTTTCTAATGTTCTTGGTGATAGTAAAGTTAATAATGATCCTTCTTTAGAGTATACTCCTTCGGGTAGTGATGTTTTAACTAAAGATCCTACGGTAGGTTATAAAAGTCCTAATGAGCTTTTAAGAGGTCTGGGTCTTAACACTGGTATATATGGAGGATTAAAAAAATAAGGTTATGATATCAGATAATTTAGGAATATATAGCTCATATAAAAGATTAAGGAATATTGACGAAATCAATCAGCCTGTTAATAATATGCCTCAAGGTCGCACATTTACTCCAGAAGACCAAGAAAGATACAACAAGCTAAGAGAGCAGTTAAAAATAAAACAACAACAAGAAGATGGCGAAACCAAGTAATCCATTAGGAACATCTACGGGTATAGGTAAAGGGGAGGCTCAAGTATTTGGGGATACTTACAATTCTGTATTTAAGGATAAGTTGGCTCAGGCTGAAAAGAAAGACAAGGAGCTTAAGGATGCTATGGCTAAGGCTTCTGATATGAGTCAGTTGTGGTCAAGAGATGTATCTGCTTTTAAGCCTATGGTTAATGAGTATCAAAACTTTGTTAGGGAGAACGCTAGAGCTTTAATCAAAGGAGACTTCGATGCTACGGTGAAGAACCAACAGATGATGAATAACTTAACTCAGTATGCTTCTTCTTCTAAAGAGGCTCAGAAGTTTTACAATGATTCTCTTAAGGCTATGTATGCCCATCCAAATATGTACTATGATAAAGATGAGGATAAGTTAAGAGATTTTGGGTCTTCTACTCATTCAGGAGATTTTGATTATTCTAAATATGGTCTTAGACCAAAAATGAATGTTAGCAAAATAACTGATAATCTAAAAGCTAATGTTCAGAAATACAAAACTATACCTGGACAATTAGAATTTGTAGAAGAGAAAAACGATTCAGGAGAAGTAGTAGCTAGGTATTTGAAAGATAGTAAAGGTAACAGGCGAGCAGACCTTAATGAAATAGTAGATAACGCTATAATTAATAGTACAAGAGATTTTGGAGAAGAGCAAGCTAGTGAAAAACTTAATGATGAATGGAAAGAGTCAACTATAAAAGAGTTAAAGAATTATCTAATAGATGAAAGGATAATTAAGAATACTGGAATGGGAAGTTCTGATTCTTCGGGGGGAACGCCAGAAGCTAGAGCTTTTCCTTTTAGTTCTAAGGCTACACTCGTTAATATGCCTGTTGCTTACGGTGTTAAGGAGAAAGGAGGTGTTGGAGGGCGTACTATACCAAAAGGTTCTTTAAATTATAACAATGGAGAGGTTAATACATACAACCCTATATCTTATGAAGCTTCAATAGTTCATAGAGGAAAACCATCTTCAAATGCTATTCCTATAAAAGGAGATTTTTTAATAGAAATGAGTGGTCAGAATGAGGATCATTATATAGATGATGACAAAACAACGATTGGTGGTATAGCTGAATCTGGGCAGACTTTTATTTACGAAGATTTAAAAAAGGGTACTAAAGAAGCAGATTGGAAAATTCAGACTTCTTATATGATAGATGCTTTCCCTGAAGGTTATATTTCTGGTCAAGGAGTTAATTTAAGTGGTATGCCTATAGACACAGCTTCTATAGCTACAGATGAATTTAAAAAGAATGCTCCTAAAGGATCAGTAAAAAGGTATTACGTTGCTTTAAAAGAAAGTGGTACAGGTGAAGACAAACAAAGAGTTTTAGAGCCTTATTATTTACATCATGACAACATAGTTCAGCAGTATGATGCTAGTCCTAGAAGAAAGAAGAAATATCTTGAGTGGTATGAAATAACAAAACAGTCTTTAGCAGACCAAGGTCTTAGTCAAGCTTATAAAGATTTTACAAATCAAGAAATGCCTTCTAGTAAATCTTCTTCTAGTAATAATAATGTATCTTCACAAGCACCAGAAGCTGCTTTGAAAAAATGGCTTAAAAATAATAATTTACCAGACACTAAAGAAAACAGAGCTACTGCTAATAAAGCGTATCAAGACTATTTAAAAGGCAAATAACAAATGGCTAAAAAACAATCTTTTGACAACTCGGCTTTCGAAGAATTTGACAACTCAGCTTTCGAAGAATTTGACAACTCAGCTTTTGAGGAGTTAGATGTTCAATCGGAAGAAGATAGTAAAAAAAAAGACCAAGAAGAACTACCTCAAGAGGAGACTCCACAGATGGAGGTTCAAGAAGATACGGAATCTGTTTCGGAAGATGGTTCTTTGGATTTACAGTCGCAGGAGACTGATGTTCCTTTAGAGTTTCCTAAGCAAAGAACAGAAGCAGAGTTAGCTTTTAAAACAGCTAGAGGTTACTTTCCAGATGAGATAGAGAAAGGAGAGGAGAAAAAAGAGCAAGTAGAAGCAGATACTCAAAAAGAGTGGTATGAAGATGCTGTACGTAGAGCAGATGCTTTAGGAAAAGATTTTGATTATTTATCAGGAACTACAGAAGAGATTTCTGAAATGTTTGATTCGGAAGCAGATGACAATTCTGTTTTTCAAGTAATAGAGGAAAGAAAGAATAAGTTATTAAATAAGCAAGGAAAGGAATACTTCAATAAGATGTTATCTGACTCCTCTAAAGCTTATTTAGATAGAGGTGATGCTTCGGCTATGGAAGAGGCAGAAGACTTCGTTAAAAGGGATTATTTAAAGTCCATGAGGAACATGGGTATTAACTCATTAGGGTTAGACTCAGATAGAATAGATGAGGCTAAACCAAAGTTAGATGAGTATTACAGGTTAAGACAAATACCTTATGAAAAAAGAACTCCAGAGCAAAATGCAAAAGTATATGAATTAAAAGATTATGTAAAACAGTTCAGAGAAGATTCTGAAAGGTTTTTTATAGATCCAGAGACAGGAAAGATAGATGGAGAGAAAAGAAAATTAGTAAATGATTTAGAGGCTAAATATTCTAAAGAGGCTAAAACAGATTTCCAAAAGTTTAGCTCTCGATATAAGCAAGAGTATGATAATATAAATTCTATAGATAATTCTTTAGTGGATGCTTACTTTGGTGATAAGTTAGAGGAGGCAAAAGGAGAGTTTGGTTTATACGGAAAGGTTTCTGTAGCTGATATTGCTAAAATGGCAGAAGCAGAAAAGCTTCCAGAGGGTGCAGAAAAAGGAAAGATAAATTCTTTATTAGAAGAAAAAGAAAAATCAGAATTAAACTTCAACGCTCTATCTAGGGCATTACTATTAAATGAAAATCCAGCAGCAGTAGCTAAGGGTTGGGGAGAGTTTTTCAACGCTGAGGATAGTGAGTTTAATATTCCATTTTTAGATAAGATTGGAGAGGGTATAACTTCTTTTGGAGAAAGCTTTGCAGAGGCAATCCCAGGAGTGGGTAATGTAGGAACAGACAGAGATTTTAGAAAAGATATTGTTCGTATAGCGAATGAAGAGGGGGTTACACTAACTGAGGATCAATACGATTCTGCTGTAGATAATATGACAGAGCAAATTGGTGGTCTTTTTGGTACTTCGGGGGAGATAATGGCAGAGATAATCGTAACTACTCTGTTGACTAAAAATGCTTCTTCTGCTGCTAATCTAGCTGGTAAAGTAGGTAAGTTAGTAAATTCTTTAGGTGGAGGTAAAAAGGTAGCACGTATAGCAGGCGAAGGTTTAAAAGCTTTAGAACAAGCTGTTGCTTTTGATTTAACTACTCAAGGTTCTGCTGCTATGGGTATGGGAGAGTTCTTGGGAGCAAAAGGAGCAGATAAGGTTTTAAATCTTTTATCTAAAGGTAAGTCTGCTAAGTTCATGAAGTTTATAAAACCTTTAACAAGAATTATGGGTGCTACTACTGCTGGTACTGTAGAAGAGTATGGTGGTGAATATTTAGAGCAAGGATTTAAAAATGGTTTTCTTTCTAAAGAGACTTTTAGAAACACATTTGGTAGAGATTACGATGAGGCTAAGGACAAGTTATTAATGACTTTAATTCTTACTGGTACTTTCGGTACGGGTGCGGAGGTTGCTAATATGTATAGGCTTGGTAAGGATTATTATAGGGATTCGGGAGACCAAACACAACTGAATGATGTAGAGAAAGCTTATAATGAAATACAAAAAACCAAGCAAGAGCAGGTTCTTACTAAGTTTGATAATATGTCAGACGCAGAGTTAGAGAAGTATGCAGAAGAAAATGATGTAGATATATCAGAACTTAAAAAAACCATAGAAGACGCTAGGAAGTCAAAGCCTAAATCTTTAGAAGATATGTCTCAAGAGGAGTTGGAGGCATACGCAGAAGAAAATAATGTAGATATATCAGAGTTAAAGAAAGAAGAAACCACCGAAGTTAAACCTGGCGATATTACCGCCAAGTCTGAAGAAGTTGTTGAAGAGGAAGATAAAACTACTGAAGAGGCAGTATCAGAGGAAGAAAGTATTTTATCTGAAGATTTAGAAGCTTTAGAAGAAGAAGTAGTAGATGCTGAAGGTGACACATTTAAAGATAATATAGGAGAGACAGTAACATACAATGGAGAGGTAGGGGTATTAAAGCAAGAGGGTCAATCATTAGTAGTAGAGAATAATAATAAAATTCAAGTTCTTGGTAATATAGATGAGTTGTCTAATAAACCTATTTCTTCTATGAATGTAGAGCAAGGAGGAGAATTAGAAGTTGAACCATCAGATGTTACTAAGGATGTACCATCAGATTTAATTACAGAGATAGATGGTGTTCCTCATAGGATAGTTAATGCTAGAACTAGAAAAGGAGAGCCTTATGTTACTGTTAAGAATTTAGAAACAGGTATACAAAATAAAATATCAGGAGAAAAGGGTAAGCCTTTGCTTGACCAGTTTAAATCTTACAAAGGTCGTAAAAGGGGAGAAGCTAAGGCAGAGGCTAAAGCTAGAACTGAAGAGGAATATAATGCTTTATCTCAAAAGCAAAAAGATAAAGAGCAAAAAGATTTTGATGCTTTGGTTGAAGAAGAGGTTAAAGCTGAACAGGAGTTAGAGTCTAAAATGAAAGAGGAAGAGTCTCTTGAGTCTAATCTTAAAAAAGAAGAAGAAGCTATAACGAAAGAGGCAGAGGAGTTAAAAGATTTAGGAGAACAAGAGTTAGAAGAAGAAGTAAAGAAACTAAGAAAAAAAGCATTAGTAATATCTAATAAGCAAGGAGATTTCTTGGTTAAGAAGAAACCAGATGGCTCTTACTCTGTTAGTAAGAAAAACCAAGAAACAGGAAAGTATGTTCCTTTTACTGGTAAGTCTAATATTGAAAAAAGGGCAAAACTTGTAGATCAGTTTAATAAAGAAATCTCTAAGGCAGAGTCTAAAAAAATAGATGAAGCTGCTGAGTTATCAGAGTCTATAGAGAAAGATAAAAGAGATGCTATAGAAAAGGCTTTAGATAAGATTATTGATGCCACTTCTATGAGAGGCAATAATGCTTATAGTAATGTTTTAGGTGTTCCTATAAATATCGCTCATGGTGCTTTAAAAATAGTTAAAGCTGCTTATAAGGGAGGTAAAAATATATCTCAAGCTGTTCAGCAAGGTATTAACTCTATGAAGTCTAATGGATATAACGTTAATGAGGTAGAGTTTAAGAAGTTTGTTATAAATGAAATAAAAGCAGAAGAAAAGAGAAAAAGAGAAGAGAATAAGAAAAAACAAAAAGAAGAGGAGAAGAAAAAAAGAGAAGAAAGAAAGAAGACTTTAAAGGAAGAAAGTAAATCTGAAAAAATAAAAAGGGAAGCTAAAGAGTCTAGAGAAAGAGATGCAGATTTAGAGGCTAGTCTTAATTCTTTAATAGAAGATGCTTTAGGAACTAAAAAGCCAGTAACAAAAAGAGATGTAACAAAAATCCAAAAAAGATTTAAAGATTTTATATCTGCTAACAAACAGATATTGAGAGAAGCATCTCCTGCTTTAAATGCTACTATTGCAAATAAGATTGCAAGTGTAAGTTCTCCTGCTACTTTAAAAAGCACAGCAGAGTATATTTCTAAAATAACCAAGGACACTAAGTTTAAAAAGGAACAAGAGGCTAGAGTAAAGTTGATTGAGAATATTAGAAAAGAACTTCAAGATAAATCATTTTCTAGAAAAGGTTCTGCTCCTCGTCAAGGGAAGATATCTAGTCAGGTTCAAGACTTCTTAAAAAAGGTTAGACAGAAGTTAGATTATACTCAAGAAATGGCTTCTAAGGAGAGGGGTGTTATTCTTAATAGTATATCAGATATAGATGATATGACTATAGATAAAAAGAGAATGCTTTTAGCTTTATCTTTTGCAGATATAGAGAATAAGTCTAAAGAGGAATTGGACAACCTCACACAATTATTAAAAGAATACAAAAAAGAAGGTAGAGAGTTATTAAAGAAAAAGAAAGATGCTAGAGCAGAAAAATATCAAGAAGGTGTAGATGATTTGCTTACTGCCATATTAGCTGGTGAGAAGATAGCAGATCCCAATGCTTATAGATCATCTACTAAGTCTGCTAAGGGAGTTGCGATAGCTTCGTTTTCGAACATTAAAAAGTTTTATGATAGAGTTATTTCTAGAACAGAAAATTGGTCTGGTATATTAAATTATATTAATAGATTAGAGGGTAAAGATGTAGGAGGTAATCAAAAGGCAAAAGATTTTTTAAAGGATAAATTTCTTACTCCAGTTCAAAAAGCTAGATCTAAAAAAACAAAAAACAGTAATGCTGTTTGGGACTCTATAGAGGAGAAAAAGAAATCTATTTTTGGTAAAAAACTAAAAGATATAAATAAGGATTTACAAAAAAATATTTTTATAAGAGACTCTAATGGAAAAAAGATTGAAACTCCAGGTAAAGAGGGAAGTGGCGAGTATTTGTCTATCACTAAAGATATGGCTATGTATATATATAACCTTCAAAAAGATCCATCTTTAGAGGCTACTTTAGATGAGATGAATAAAACTGATAGTAAGATTTTGATAGATGAAGCAAATAAGATAATGTCTGAAAATCCAGAGTTAAAAGAGTATGCTGATTGGGTTCACAATGATTTTTATCCAAACTACTACAGTAGAATTAATGAAGAATATAGAAAACATTATGACTATGATTTACCTTTTAACGAAAACTATTCACCTATAAGAAGACAAGATGTTGCTGAAGAAGATATAGATATGTTAAGTCCTACTAAAAACATAGCTTCTACTTTGAATGGTTCTTTAATAGAAAGGGTAAACAATACTAAAGCTTTAGACTTAACATTAGGTATGGATGGAACAATGTTGGGTTATATGGATTCTATGGAGCATTTTATTGCTTATACAGATGTAGTTAAGTTTTTAAATAAAACCTTCGGAGATTCAAAAGTTAAAAAAGCTATAGAACAGAAATTAGGTAAAGTAACTAATAATGTAATAGAAAACTTTATAAAAGATTTAGCAGGAGAGCCAGCGTCTACAAGGGCACAAATAAAAATCCTTGATAAGTTAAGAAAAAGATATACTACTTCTGTTTTAGGATTAAACCCTGGGGTTTTTATTAAACAGTTAACTTCAGCACCTGCTTATGCAGTGGCAGAAGGAGTGAATACCGCTGATTATGTGAAGCAGTCTACTATGATGTTAACAACTAAGGAAGGTATTCAAGATTTAATAGATATATCTAAATCTGTTTATGTAAAAGATAGATTAAAAAGAACAGGTTTTGATAGAGATACTGCTTTAAATTATAAACAAGATTTTGACAAACTTGTTTCTGGTGGTCAAGCTGTAAGAAATAAATTAATGTTTTTAACTAAGTATGGAGATATAGGTGCAATAGTTATTGGTGGAACTCCCTACTATACTTCTATGAAGAAAAAATATATCAAGCAAGGAATGTCTAAGGCAGAAGCTATGGAAAAAGCAATGTTTGATTTTGAGAATGCTACAGAGTCTACTCAGCAATCTTCTTCTACTTCTGAACTTTCGGATTTGCAAAGAGGATCAAGTATAATGAAGGCACTTACTATGTTTAAAACTTCCCCTGCTCAGTATTTTAGAAAAGGATTTTCTACTCCTTTGAGAAACTTAACTAGAGGTAGAGGAACGGTTCAAGATATTAAAAATATAGCAATGTTTCAGGTTATACTTCCTTCGTTATTTACTTTTGCTACTAAAGGTCTTATGTCGGACGAAGAAGATATTCCAGACTACATTAAATCCATGGCTCTTGGAAACTTTACTGGTATTCCTATTTTAGGAGATTTAGTAAAACTTGGAATGGATTCTTTTGATGGTACTAGCTTTTCTAGTAGCAATATTCCTGCCATACAAGGTGTTCAGAAGTTAACTGAGGCAGTAGCTGAGGCTATGGCTGATGGGGATATTCCTTTTGATGAGTTAATAGAGAGTGTTATTACTCCTGCTCTTGAAATAAGAACAGGATTACCTATTAAAAATGCTAAAAAGTTAACTTATGATAACCTAAAAAGAATAGGTAAAGGTAATTTTAATCAAGAAAAATTAATGAAATATTTAGGTTATGGCGACTACTCTTTAGGACTAGATAAGAAGGAAAAAACTAGACTTGAAAAGAGCTTAGAAAAAAGAAAAAAAAGGTCTAATGCTGAAGAAAGATTAAAGTCTAAATTAAAAGCAAGAAAAGAAGCAAGAGAAAAAAGAAAGAATAAGTAGAAAAACTATAGAAATAAAAAATAAGTATATTTATAAAAAATAGAACAAAATGATTAACAGTCAAGAATATCAAGCTCCTAATTCCGACAATTCCAAAGGAATGAGAGACATAAACAATGCTATTGTAGATTCAGGTTATAGATTTGGAACTCAGGTTTATAGATTCTCTTTAACACAGAAAGGAAGTGTGACTCCTAAAGTTATAGATTTAGATACTAACTCTAATGGGTTATCGGTAGATGTAGCAGGTGCAACGGTATCGGCTTCTTTTAGTACAGATACACCTACTACTATAGCTGCTTTCGTTACAGCTTTAAACTCTAATGCTAATGTATCTACTGCTAAGTTGGTAGGTAGTAGTGTTATAGAGATATCTATTATAGAGAACAAGGAGGTAGTTGTAGATAGTCCAGCAGTTACTGGTGCTACTGTAAATGTTATTCCTTTTGTAGAGTTGGTATCAGATTTAAGAATAGTACCAGCAGTGGTTACTATATCTAATGAGCCAGAGATTTTAAGAAAAGACGAGGGAAGTCCAGCAGGAACAGACTATTTCGGTTATGCTCAGTTGGGTACATCCAATGCTTCTCCTTTATGGAGGATTAAAAAGGTGGTAACTTCTGGAACTGTTACTGAGGTTACTTATGCAGATGGAAATAAATTATTCGATAACGTATGGAATGATAGAACATCTTTAAGTTACTCTTAAATTATATATAAAAAGCAAGTATGGCAGATCAAAGTATTCAAGGGATAAATGCTATAGCTATAGCAAGAGGAACTTCAGAACCTTCTAACACAGATGTATTATGGTTAGATGAAAACCTTGAAGGAGGTTTGTATTCTCGTTTAAAAGCTTATGTGTCTGGAGAGTGGAAGCTTATTTCTAGAGTTCCCCAAGAGATTCTAACAGACTTAAAAACAGTAGATGGAGCAGGGTCTGGGTTGGATGCTGATACTCTTAGAGGTTATACTCCAGATGACTTTTTAGGTTCTGGTTCAGAACCTCTTTCTGTTGGTCAACTACTTGTTGGTCAAACTAATAATGAGGGTGCTTCTAAAACTATAAGTGGTATAGCCACTATTAATGCAAGTGGAAGCCTTTCGTATGTAGCCAACTCTATTAGTCATACTGGCTTAACAGATGTAGGTACTAACACTCACGCCCAGATAGACACTCATATAGCAAACACAGCTAACCCTCATGGTGTTACTGCTGCCCAGGTTGGAAACTCTGTTTCTCAATGGAATGCTAATAGTATAGAGGGCAACTTAACAAACATAGGTACTTTAGGTGCTAGTGCTGATGGTAAGGCTGTAGTTTGGGATAATGCTACCTCTAGGTTTATTATGAGTTCTGCTGGTTTATCAGATGGAGATTACGGAGATATTACAGTAGGAGGTAGTGGTACATCTATGACTATAGATAATGGTGTAGTTTCAAATGCTAAACTAGCAGATGTAGCTACAAGTACATTTAAGGGTAGGGCAACAGCAGGTTCAGGAGATCCTGAAGACCTTACTGCTACTCAAGCTAGAACAATTCTTAATGTAGAGGATGGAGCAGATGTAACAGATACAACTAATGTTACTGCTGCTGGTGCTTTAATGGATTCTGAGATAACAAACTTAGCACAAGTAAAATCTTTTGATTCAGCAGATTATGCAACTGCTGCTCAAGGGGCGTTAGCAGACTCTGCACAACAACCTCCTTCAGAGGGTGCTTTTGTTAATGGAGATAAAACTAAGTTAGATGGTATAGAAGCAGGGGCAACAACGGATCAGACAGACGCAGAGATAGAAACAGCATATAACAATCAAGTTGCCGCTGCAACACAAGCAGAGGCAGAAGCAGGTACTTCCACAGATATAAAAAGATGGACACCTCAAAGAGTTAAGCAAGCTATTGATGCTTTAGCAAGTGGTTCATCTATATATTCAGATAATGGAACAGTAGGAAGTGGAAGGGTTGCAACTATTACTGATACTTTAGAGTTTGCAGGTGGTCAAATAGCTTTATCTAGTACTAATGATGGTATTCTTTTAAACAGATTAACAACAGCACAGAAAAACGCAATATCTTCTCCAGGAACAAATGAGGTTTTAATAGATACCGATTTAAAATCTTTACAAAGATATGATGGTTCAAATTGGGTGTCTTTGGCAGGGTATGGAATATTAAGTATAACAAATTCTCAAGGAGAGCCAACTTTTTACACTACACTAACTTTAGCAATAGCAGGGGCATCGGCAGGAGATACTATTGAGCAATACGGAGATATTACAGATTCATCAGGAGCTACAATAGTTGTTAATATAGGGCTAACTATTAATATGAATGGATATACTTATACTAACTCTAGTACTGGTTCAAGTGATTCTATATCTATTACTACTACTGATAAAGTAAAGGTTTTAAATGGCACTATAAAAAGGGAGAACGGCACTTATGGAAGTGCTGCTAATAGAGGTGCTGTTTGTGGAGTAGGTTCTGATGTTGATTTTACAGGTACAACAGTTATTAATGCTGGAGGTATATCAGTTTATTCAACTAGTGATACTACTAATATATTTAATGGTAGATTTATTTCAACAGGTTTAACGGGTTCACAATTTTCAGTTTTAGCGACTTGTAATTTTATTGGATCTATATTTGAAAGTTCAGGAATAAATAAATTTACTGGCACTTTATTTAATATTAAAGCATCAACTACTTTAGGGTATAATCATTTAAAAGGTTCAGATTCTGAAGCTAGAAACTCAGAGTTTAAAGTAACAAATGCTTCAGGTTCTCATGGTTTATTAATAGAGGATTCTAAGGCATACCATTGCGATTGTTATACAATAGGATCAGGAGCTATAGGAGGGTTAACTATAGGAGGTCTAGATACTGCTGAGGCTTGGTACTGTTTAGGTCATTCAGCTAATACAAACGGTATTTTAACGGGTACAGGAACTCCTAAAGGTTTATACTATTGTACGGGTTATAATGTTTCAGGTGGCTATGGTGGTAAGTTAATTAATTTAGAAGAAGTTAAACATTGTACCTTTATTAGTGAGAGTGGTAGTGGTGGTGCTTGGTCAAGTGGTACTGATATACTATTTGATAATTGTAATTTTAAAAGCGGAAGTGTATCGAGTTATACTTATGGCTTTTATGATTCTCTAGGAAGTGGAACAGTAAGAGTTTATAATTGTTTAGTAGAAACTGGTGGATCTAGTGCTAGCATGATATTCACATCAGGGAAAACAGTATATTTAGCAAATAACAGAATTAAAGGAGGCTCTGGGGTTTCAAACTCAAACGGAAATAGTCAAGCGACAACTTCAGATGCTTACGGAAATATTATATTAGATTAATAAAAAAAGGATATGAACGCAAATACTTATGAATACGGAGTAGACCCTATAACAGGTCTTAAAAGAAGGCTAGTTAGAGATACTGTTGTTGTTCAGGAAGAAATGGACAGTAACCCAAAGCCTAAAGCAGTAGTACATCTTAGGCTTCAAACATACGTAGAAAATCAAGGTGTAATAAATGTTGTTACTGATGTAACAGCAGGTTATGAAGTTGTTAAGGATGAGATTTCTTATGATGTAAATGGGGTTGCTTTACCTAAGCATATTATCAATCCAGAGACAGGAGAGGTAACTACGCCTATAGATCCAGAAACAGAGCAACCATATCCAAGAGATAATGGGTATGAAAACATTATTTTACTATCCACTATGAATGTTGGTTTTGACAGTGTTTTAGATACAGGGATTAAAGAATATTATAACATAGTTTAATATGGCATATACAGTATTAACATCAGGAATAACCCAAGAAAAAGGTATAACTTATACAGCGACAACAGACACAAGTTCAGATTGGGGTAGTGTTGGAAATGATTTATATTTTTACGACTTTGGAACTGATTTGCCGTATTATAAAAATTCAAACGGAACGGTTTCTTGCTTACATAAGAAGACAGTTACAACTGCATCTACAGCAACATTAACTGTAGATTCTACTACTACTGATATTTCAGAAATAACAGCACAAGCAGAAGCCTTAGCAATTGCAGCTCCAACAGGTTTAGGTAGAAAGATAATTATTAGAATTAAAGATGATGGTACTGGTAGGGCGTTAACATGGAATGCTATATTTAGGGCTATAGGTGTTACAATACCAACAACAACCACAGCAAGTAAAACCGTTTATATTGGTTGCATATATAATGCAGAGGCAACAAAATGGGATGTAATTGCAGTAAACGAAGAAGCGTAAAATGATAACAATTATTTCAAAGATAGAGTTAGACTCTAACGGTTATTTAAAATACACAGATGTTGGACATACTGAAAGTTCAGATGTAACTAATTCTATAAATGAAGAGTATGATATTACGTTGGGTAAATTTATAGGGGAAAACAGGACAAAATTAGAGATAGGTGTTGTCAATATTCATAGCTTTTTTGATTCTACTTCATTTGTTTATGAAGCTAGGACGCAAGTAGATGATATTGGAGATTTAGTTCTTCCTGAAATAAACGACATAAGCGAACTGTAATGGCAGCACCAACTAAAGGAAATACAACCAATGGCAACCCTACTCCAGGGGCTAGTAGCCACACTATTTCCCATAATCAAAATACGGGAAGTGATAGGTTTTTAGTTGTTCAATTAACAATGTCTAATTCAAGAACTTATTCTGGTGTTACTTATGGAGGAACAGCGATGACTCAGTTACATCAAACTAATAGGAGCGGTCTTTCTCAGAGGATGGCTTTTTTTTATTTAGCAGATCCTCCAACGGGAAGTAATAACTGTGTAATAAGTTTCTCAGGGTCTCAATGGAATCCTATATCTATTCACATAAGAAGTTTTACAGATTGTGGAGGTGTTGGAAATTATGAAAGAAGTGGAGCTTCATCAACTCCAAATACAAAGAGTATAACTATATCTCAAGATGATTCATTAATAATGATAACATCATGTAGTATTAATGCTATCCTTACTCAGCAGATACCACAAGGAACTAATAGAACTTTTACAACTCATAACACCAATAGACAAGTAGCAACAGGTGCTATATCTGCTGATGCTGGTCATAGTGCTGGTTCGGTAAGTTTAAGGGCTACTTCTACAAGTGGAAGTGTGTCACTAGACAGGGTAGAGATAAAAGGTTTAAGTGGAGGAACTGGAGGTTCGGGAGAGAGTAATTTTTTTATGATAATGTGATTTAATTAAAATTAAAATGGAAGAAAAAGAGATAACCCAGGAGCAACAAGCTTTTTTATATATAATACAATCTTTAGATAAAGCTACTAAGATGGGAGCTTATACTAGGGAAGAGGTTTTAAGCTACAACAATGCTTTAAATCTTTTAGATAAGTTTTTTGCTCCAAAAGAAGAGGGAGTGATAGATGCAGGATAAAATAAATTTTAGTTTAGAGACTTTAGGAGAACAGCTAATCCCTGTTTCTTATGTATTGGGTTCTAAGAATAGTAAGGTATTTATTACCACTAAGATGATAACCTTCACATTAAGCAATGGGGAATTATTTTTTATAGACAAAGGTTTTAGGTTTGATGGATCTTCAATTCCTAGAATATTTTGGTGGTTTGTACCGAGATTGGATGATAGAATATTAGGTTCTTTAATCCATGATATGATGTATCATTCAGATTATAAGAGGAAACAATTGGGTGATAAGAAAGCTAAAGAATTAGCTGACAAAGAGATGTTATACTGGTGGAATGCACAGCTTCCAAAAAGGAAACGAATTAATAAGACGATGTATTTATTTGTTAAATATTTCGGTTGGAGAATTTTTAGACGAACAAAAGATTAGTATTATAATTTTTTTGTATTCATTTCACAGAAAACTTAAAACAAAATTAGGATAATTGCGTTAGAATTAGTAAAAAAAATAATTTTTATCTTTATGGAAAATGAAGATGTAATGGATAATTCACACTTAGGTTTAGCTTATAATTTTTTAAGTTCTTTTTTCGGTTGGGCAATGTTAACAGAAACCGTAGATTGCATAAAAGATACATTACCTTCAATAGATTTCTTTAAGATTATAGTAACTACAACAGCAGATTCTGGAATAGATGTAACAAGCAAAATCTTAGTATTAGTTTTAACCTTTCTTTCTATTGTCACTTCTTCGATAACTATCGGTCAATTTTTTCACAAGTTCTTTAGAAAGAAAAGCAAGAAAAAAAACAAAAACTCATGAAGCTAAGTAATAATTTCTCCTTGTCAGAAATGCTTAAAAGTAATACTGCAAGTAGGAGAGGTATAGAAGAGCAGTATAGCCCTTCATCAGAGGTTATAGAGAACTTAACTAAACTATGTAAAGAGGTTTTACAGCCTATTAGAGATAGTTTAGAAATACCTATTAGAGTTACCAGTGGTTATAGAAGTAAGGAGCTTAACAAAGCTATTGGAGGCAGTTCTAAGAGTCAGCATACAAAAGGTCAAGCAGCAGATATAGAACTATGGATAAGAGGTCAAGAGAAGAATGCTATCTTGTTAGATGAAATCTTAGATCTATCTGCTAATAATAAAATAAAGTTTGACCAATTAATAATAGAATACCCAGATAAAAATGATGTACCTCAATGGATTCATATATCTTATAGTGATAATCCTAGGGGTCAAGTTTTAGTTTGCAAAAAGGTTAATGGTAAAACAGTATACTCAAACGTTAGTGTATGAAAAAGTTTGGACAATTTTTAAAGAAGGCTAAGGGGGTTTTAGGCTCTCAAGGGAAGAATATAGGTGAGCTTGCTCTTAATGCTGCTACGGGAGATTTTAAGGGTGTTATAAAAGAGGTTGGAGATATTCTTGGAATGGACAACTCAGAAGAGGGTAAGAACCTTTCTGAGGAGTTTAAATTAAAGATTAAAGATTTTGAGCTTGAACATGAAAGGTTAGTGATGGCAGATAGAGATTCTGCTAGAGATATGCAAAAGACAGCTTTATCAAGTGGTGATAAGTTTGCTTCAAGGTTTGTATACTACTTGGCTATATTCTGGAGTATAATAGGTGCTACCTTTATTGTGTTGGTATTCTTTGTTTCCCCTCCAGAGGATAATCTTAGATTGGTAGATACTTTAGAAGGGTTTTTATTAGGTACTATAGTTAGCACTATAATAGGATACTTTTTTGGAGGTGTTATAAAATCCGATAAGTAAATGTGTGACCTTCAGATTCCTTTTAACTTACAGTACCTCATATAGTCTTTATCTTTGATGTAATCGAGTTTCTTTTGGAAATTATCTTTAGACCTTATAACTTCTGTTCCTTTGGTCTCATAGTCGCTATGACAGTCTATACACTCTATTAGAATATTATCAGGGTCTAGCCTTAATTCTGGGAATCTAGATTTAGGAAGTATATGAGAGAAGTAGTGTACTCTTGGTTCTCCGTATAATCTTTTGTTACAAGCTGTGCATACGTGTGGTCTTTCCTTCCATATCTTAAAGAAAAGTTCTCTCTCTCCAGTAGGTTTTTTCTTCATAATTATTTAAACATATTTCTCTTCCAATCTGGGTTAGATTTAAAAATCTCTTCATCTAATACTATAGTTACCTCAGCCTCTTTAAATATGTATACTGTATATCCATTGCTAGGTATATAGCTACATATAACAAAAGAACCATTTCTTCCTCTAACTATTTTAATTGTGTCATCTGAAGTTTTGAATTTATCTCCTATTTGAAGTTGTGATGCTGTCATTTTTTTAAGATAATGATTTTACTTTACTCCCGTTTTTTTCAAATCAAAGAAAACATCTGTGTGTTGTATTTGATTACTATGCTTTGGGATTATTTGTATTGAAAAACCACAATATGATACTCCAAAATTAGATTGAACCCAAGGAGATGGAGGAGCGAATGACATATAATTCCTATAGTCAAACTTAGGCTCTCTGTTATATCCTACTTGATGTAGGTCTCCCTTGTCTACATGAATGTATTTAGATTTAATCTCATAATGGTCTATGTATTGCCTAATAAGATTAGACACTTTATCATTAAGATGTAGTGGCATATTCTTAAACATATTTTTCTTATCCTTTCCATGAGCTAAAAGAAAAGCATGGTCTCCATAATAGAAATGCTCCATGTGTTTATCTAGGATGATATACTCTACATTATCGAACATAGATTCTATAGCCATCTTGATAGCGTAGTTTGCTGTGTATCCCCAATCTCCTGCGTGGTTGTCGTTGCTAACGCTTCGAAACTGATACTTATTAGCAGCACCAAGGTTAACAATATTGACACACGTATTTAGCTTGTGCTTTACGTATGTTTTCCACCCATCTTTGTTTGACATATTCTGAGGTAGCTTATGCCCTCCTCTAGTTGTCTCTCCATCAAAACCATCTAAGTTATCTCCTAAGTCGTCTACGATTATTAAATCAAAATCCCCATGAGCATCTATCCTGTTTTTTATATTATCGAAAACTACAGACAAATGCTTTTTAAATATCTTTTCGTTGTACTTAAATCCAAACACAGAATCTTCGGTGTTGGTATCCATACCTACATGAGCATCTGATATAATAGCTCTAAGAGCTTTTTTATTTGTTTTGTAAGGTTTTGTTGTTTTGATTTTTTCAATACCCTCTATGCCTTCTTTTATAGCATCTGTGATATCTTCTAAGTCTATAACTTGTTGAGGGTTGTTAATCTTTAGAGATACGTCTTTGCTTTTTAGCCAAGCTGTAGACCAAGGTTGGTCTTCTGGCATATTGAAACTTCCTAGTGTATTCTTTACTGCTGTGTTGCTAAAAGATTCTCCCTTTTGTTGGAAGAATCTTCTTACTGATCTTTCGTTTACAGACAGTCCTTTTTCTGTTTCTAGCCAATCCCTAATTTTAACTGATGTGTATCCTTGGTTTTTTAATTCTTTGATTTCTGAATAAAAATCTTTAATCTTCATTTTTAAAACTACTATTTAGATTTACTTCCTTAAAATAGTAATTTATATATAAATGGGTAAAAAAGAGGGTTTTACACCTCTTTGTAGTTTTTAATGTTGACCCTGAAGGTTGCTCTCTTCCCCTCTGGTCTCTTGTTTAGTATCCTTCCGTTGTCTTCAAAAGATACTATCTCATCATACCTAGAGAACGACATTATCTTTTGTTTGAGCTTTTCTTTTTCCTTTTCTAATTGTGCGATGTTATCCGTAATATTCTTGTATGAAACAGATATACCCCACTCCTCTTCAGTACCCAATCTAAAAGACTCTTCGATAGAATTTTTATACTTGTCTTTGTAAAACTCTATGTAGGCTGTGTTACCAGATGGCTCAGGCTCTAAGTTTGTAATATCTCTATCTTTTTCTAGCTCATCGGATTCTGTATTTAGAACATCTCTAGCCATAGTCACACGATTCCAAAACTCATAACTCTTAACAATAATCTCTTGGCATAACTCTAAGTCCATATCTAATGGAAGAACATTAAAGTCTACTCCTGCTACTAAGTAAGCTATCTCTGCGTATGTAATACCTAACACAATCATTTGTAGGTTAGTCTGTACTACATATCTATGAGGGATTCCTAACTCATACTTATCGGAAGCGAATTGTGATACCATTTTTATTTCTAAACTAGCATCAGATTCTATAACCTCTCCCGTAAATGGAGATACTTGCCCTCCAGGAATAAAGAAGTCTAATGAAGCAGAGATATGGGGATAATTAATATTGATAGCATAGCAAGGTATCTCAATCTTATTCCTAATCTTCTTACCCTCTGTCCAGTTGTCTACCCATCCCTCTTCTGTTCCATCATAGAACTCCCAAAGTTCTGATATCTTCTCTTCGAAGTGTAGACCGTTCACCGTAAACTTACTAGCGAAAGGAGGGATATCATAATCTACCTTACTTCTGAATAGTTTTACAGGGTCTCCATATTCATCTAAGTCTAACAATGTAGATACCTCAGAAGATCCTACTGTGTTTTTCCTAAATAAATACCAATCCTCATTACGCTTTCCATCCTCTGTAAACTGAGGGATAAAGAAACCGTATACTTCTTCTTTAATCTGTTTCGCATACTTAGCGAACTCTCCTAAATGTGCAAGCTCCTCTGGGAGTTTACATCCTAAATTCTTTTTACTTAAATCTATCATAATTGTTTTGTCCATTGATTAGCCATTGCTTTTGCAATGCCTGGAAATGTTTTACTTCTTAACGTTCTTAAATGTTCTTTACTTTTTGCTTGTTCTAAACATTCGTAAATCCAAATTGATTGTCTTTTCTTTTTACCAGTCTTTTTATCAACCCATTCTTTAAATTCTCCTTTATCTACTACGTTTGTATACTCTAACTTAGGTAAGTTTTTTAACCACAAACAAGTTGATTTACTTGCTTTATCTCCAAAGTGATAAGGGTGTACTATTTGGTCTGGCTTTCTAATTTGGCTACTAATTACACTAATGGGATTTTCAATTGCTATTTTATCTATTGGAGCATCCATTAATCCTCTAACAAAATTAAGTGCATCTTCTTGGTTCTTCTTTCTAACCTCATTTATCACTTTGTTTCCGTTTTCATCTTTCTTATACATCGCCCAAGCACCTGCAACACTTAAATAAGTACAAGGAGGGTGTGCTATCATCATATCCCATCCTTGGTTTATTACTTCAAAAACATCTTGTTGATAATGCCACTCTGGATGACCACCACTACAAGGTAATAGATCACAACTAAATGCTTCATGACCTAGTTTTCTTAATTCTTTTGTTACTGCTTGACTTTCTTCACAAGCTACTAATACTCTCATAATTGTTTGTTTGAAAAAAGAGGAGGGTGTAACCGAATCCCCTCCCCTTAATTAGATGAAATATTAAAAAGGAAGATCGTCTAACTCTTCTTCCTCTTCTTCTTTCTTAGATTCTGTGGTGGCGAAAGAAGCATTCATGTGACTATCAAGACTAGCAGATGCTTGCTCTAAAGAAATCGAAGGTTGTGCAGATGGGTTGCACTCAGGCTTACACAATTCTTTAAGTTTATTAAGTAGATTGTCATACTTACGCTTAATAACTTCTCCCGTATCTGGGTCTTTAATCTCTGTTGTTAAAGCCATTTGCTCATCAACAGATAAAGCCCATTTAGATTGCTTTTCACCGTTTAACCTAGTACCTACTCTCTTGTACTTTTTACCATTCCTGTCTTGAGTATAGAAAGATAACTCTATTTGGTCTACCTTCTTTGCTCCTGCCAAAGTATTTACTACAGACCTTCCAAGTGCTGAAGCTAGAGATATATCTATCTTGTAAATAGCATCGTCTACTATTTCTAAAGATAAAAACTCCTTGTCTCCATACTTTTCAGAAGTCTTAATATCGAACTTCAAAGATTTCAATTGCCCTGAAATACTTTTCCATTCTCCCTCTGTCGTCCACTTATCATCTTTCTTAACACTTTTTGTTAAGTAAGGGTAAGCATCTTCTTGTCTCATTCCTTTTAATTTAAGGAAGACTGTTTTCTGTGATTCTCCGTTTGATAATCCCATAATTGTATTTGATTTTAATTGATTACTTGTTTAATAAGGAGGCTTCTCAACGTCCTCTGATTTAGGTCTAGAGTTCTTAAAGACTGATCCTTTATTGTACTCATGTTGTTCTTGTGCCTCTGTAGGAATTGTGTTGTCATATACGTACTCATCAAAGGTTGGTAGCTCCTTTTTTGTGCTGACAACCTCCTCCCCTAAGATATTGATTTTTGCCCAATTTCGCAAAGGATTTATGTCATTACTATCATAAAATCCTAAGAATCCTTCATGGTTTTTATATATCAATTTCACAGGCTCATCATCAGGAGTTTGTCTACCTCCAGACCATTGGTTTTTAATCTTATCTATGTGTATTTCTGTTACTATTCTAAGGTCTGAATGCTTGTAATATCTATGGATAATCATAAGGTCATCTACCTTGTTACCCCATTTACCTCCTCCTTCTAAATCTACTCCTCTACAAGGCATCTGATACCCTTTCATCTCTCCAGATTGGTGTACTCTTCTGTTAGCTTCGGATGTAGGGTGCATATTAACTGTTACTCCCACTCTTCTGCTCATTGACCATTTCTTAAACTTATCAGCTACAGCATAATGATAATCGTGTATCCCTAATTTTCTATCTATCTCATCGTAACACAATTTCATAATAGAGTTGTAGGGATCAATAACAAAAGATTCTAGCTTCTCTTTAGAAAGTATTTCATCTGCTACATCGAGGATATCTTTGTAGGATACATCATCTTCTATCTCTATAAATTTAAACTCTTTGTTAAGGTATGCTAGGCATTTCTCTATTTGTGACTTATCCTCTCTGTAGATTGCGTTTATCTTCTTTCCTAATAGAAGTTCTATCATAGACATCTTTACTGTCCACATCCTATTCTCTGGGCAGAAGAAAGCTGTTCTCATTCCATGAAGTGTGTTCTCTAATAGCTTAAACAACCATATCATAGTTGACTTACCAGTATTATAGATACCACCAATAATATTAAACTGGTCTTTCTTAAATCTATAATACTCATCCAAGTCTGGGTATCCAGTTCTTAGCCCCAACTCTAACTCTCCACTAGCGAACTTGTATATGTTCTCTTCTTCTGTGGTATCTGCTAGGTACTCATGTGAGTTGTCAAGGTCAGCAGGTTCGTCTAGCTTCTTAAATTTAGTCTCTGGAGTTCTACCATATCCCATTTCTTTTAGCTCAATAGCAGCCTTCTTATGGTCTCCACCACATTCTAGCATAGCGTATATAGAGAAAGGGTTGTATGACCTATCGGATTCAAAAATCGAAGAGGTAGAGAATACCCTTAATAGGTTATAGTTTTTATTAAAATTACCAGATATAGGTGATGTAGCTCCTGGACGTTGCACATTTATTCTACTTCCCCTTTCTCCTACAATATTCCAGTTATGCTTAACAAGTACAGACTGCCAATCCCCTCTATCATTAAAGTCATCCCAAGGGGTTAACCCTTGAGAACCCCAAGTGATATTAGGCTTCTCCATAAACACTGGAGGCATAGTCTCATCAAACATCCTACAACAAGAAAAGATAGTATCTCTCTCCTTTATAGATATGGTAGGTATATCTGAAAGCTTTCCTTGGATAACTTCATATCCCTCTGTAGGAGCTGAAACGATGTATCCTGCTTCTCCCCTAGTTTCTAGGAGAACTACTTTCTTCTCTCCGTTTTTCTGCTCTTTCTTTGTACCTTCTCTGCTAGCTAATTTGACGTTTCCTGCTATCTTCTCACATTTATAGATAAGGTGATAGCCTCCGTTTATTGTTTTGGAAACAGTAAGTTTATCGTATAGACCTTCGCTAAATAGGTTTATTTTATCTTTTAGTCTGTCTATTAGATGTCCTTCTTCTTCTTGGTAAATCTCATTCTTTTGATCTACATCTATTACTTCTATTCCACCACTAATCTTTCCACATATCAAACCTATAGATTCGAATAGGTGAAAACTTTCTTCTACATTAATAAATGTTGATTGATACTTCTTCCATGAGCTTACGTTTGGTCTTTTATCCTTTTTTAAAGGAAGTATGGATAGCTTTTTATTTATAAAAGCTTTAAGTATTTTTTTCTCAATCATGTTTTTTTGTAAATGTGTGACCTTAAGTTTAGTGATTTTCTTTCAATTCGTCAATCAACATTTCTTCAAATTGCATTTGGTCTAATTCAAAGAACTCATACACAAGGTCTGTAACATCTATGTCTCCCCATTTTATAGATATTATCTCTTCTATACATTCTGGAGATGGTGGATATCCTGGGTCTCCATTTGGTAATGTATGAACACCTAAATCTTCTGGTGTGTAATCGAATTTAACTTCTAACTCTTGGTCTCCTAAAATAATTGTTTGATAGCACTTCATTTTTTGTATTTTTTTGAAAATTCTTTTAATCCTTTTATATCTTCTATAGTTACTGAGCCTTGGTCATCTATCCTAGAGATGAACTCTAACAAACCATCAGATAATAATATATGTTGAGTAAGAAGCTCTTGGACAGCTTCAGCGAACCTCAACCTAAACTCTATTTGTTGTTTGTATTTTTTCTCAATAGGAGGGTTTATAGGTTTGAACCCTGCCTTGTCTACTGCTGATAAACTATTTAACTTTTCCTCGCACTGAGAAACTAAATAGTCTATTCCTTTTTTTATTTTTTCTTCTAAATCCATTATCTCAGAATTGTTTGTATGGATATTTCTCTCTCTTTTCAACTATAGATATTAATTCATCTATAAGTTTAATCTCTGCTTCTTCGTAAGTTTTGCAAAAATGACTATCATATTTAAAAGATATAGGTAGATAATAAACATTCCTAGAATATATCTTATAAACAAAACTACTTCCCGTTTGTTCAATCCATGATGTGTAACCCCAATTTTGTCTAAACCATTTAGAAACCTTATAGAAGGTTGGGATGCCCCTATAACCCAACCTTCTAATTTTAGGAATAAATTTAATTGGTATTAGGTCTTTCAGCATTTTCAATTGAACGAATATACTGCTGCTAATACTATGCTTGATAAGTTATCTTTTGTCTCAAAGATTTCCTCACTAGCTTTGTCTAATCTGTACTCTAATTTTAAGGTTAAATTTTCTACCTCATAATTAACTGTGGTTGTCAATGCAAATACATCTGCCTTATCTACCTCATTAAACTCAGAGAAATACTCTGCTCTTAATCCAGTAGTGAATTTGCGAATTGCGTATTGAGGATACAATGCTAATCCATAGAACCCACTACCATCTGTTTCATTGTACGTAGTATTCAACCCAAGATAAAACTTATCTGATAAGTCATATCCTCCCGTTAAGTCAACCTGAAAGGTAGCCTCAGAGCTTGTGTCTTGCTTACCATACAAAGCGTTTAAATATGTCTCTTTATAAGCTAACTGACCTCCTAATGTACTGTAGTTAGTAGAGTTAAAATCTGTTTCATCAGTAGCGTTTAGAACTGCCAACATAGCTGTAAGATCACTCGCTAGTTTGATGTCTGCTTTTAACCCACTATGAGAGAACGCTCCATAGCTAAACATATAAGATGTAGAGTAGTTAAAATTACCAGTAGGAGAGATTACCTCATAACCTAAAAAGGTATTGAAGTTACCCATCGTTAAAGTAAGGTTATCGCTAACATCCCAATATGCGTAAAGTTGGTTTACGATATTTGAGCTACCAGTAGACAAGAAAACTGCATCCTCTCCTCTACGTCCAAATACTAAGTCTGCAACGAATCCAGTGTTCTTAGTATCGTATGAGCTAATAAGATTAAACATCCCAAGAGAGAACCCGTTTAGGTTAGCAAAAGAAGTAGCTGGTGCTATATCTGGATTTGCTGTGCTTAGGTTTCTTCTGTAATAAATATCTGCACTACCCTCTAATGTAAGTTTAGAAGATAAACTGTCTTGACTGTAAGACATAACTGTGCTTACTAATAATATAATTGTAAATAGTTTTTTCATTTTGATGAAATTAAAGGGGGTATATAACCCCCCTGTGTTATTAATGTTGATTTAATCTAAAGTCTGGGTATGCGTTCATTCCATGCTCAGAACTGTCTAGCCCTTCTACCTCTTCTTCTCTAGAAACTCTAAGCCCCATAGTCTTCTTTATGATAAAAAGAATTATGAATGAAGAGATTAAGCAGAAAGCTCCAATTATGCAAACTCCTGAAAGCTGTGTTAGGAACTGATTGAATCCAGCCATGTTACCAAAGATACCCACAGCTAAAGTTCCCCAAATTCCACAACCTAAGTGAACTGCAATAGCTCCAACAGGGTCATCTAGTTTGAGTTTATCAAGCAATTTAACAACATACACTACTATAGCACCACCAATTACACCTATTAATATAGATTCACCAGGACTCATTAAATCTGCACCTGCTGTTATTGCAACAAGACCACCTAAGATACCATTTAAGAACATTGTTAAATCAAATGTATCTTGTTTTATATCAGTAATCATATAAGATGTAAAAGCTGCACTTACACCGCCTGCAGCTGCTGCAAGACAAGTAGTAACAAGAACTAAAGAAGTTAATGCAGGGTCTGCACTTAATACAGAACCACCATTAAAACCAAACCAACCTAACCACAGTATCAACACTCCTGCCGTAGCAAAAGGAATGTTATGACCAAATATTGGAACAGCTACATTACCTTTATAATAATCAACGATTACTCCTTTGATTTTTACGTTTTTAAACTTACCAATCCTAGCTCCAAGTAACCATACAGCTACAAGTGCTGCCCATCCACCTACTGAGTGAACTAACGTAGAACCAGCAAAGTCATAGAATCCCATACTATCAAGGAATCCACCACCCCATTTCCATGAGCCTACAATTGGATAAACTAATCCAACATAGATTAAACTGAAAAGCATAAAACTTGTTAGTTTAATACGTTCAGCTACAGCGCCACTTACAATAGTTGCTGCGGTTGCAGCAAACATACCTTGAAACAGAAAGTCTGTCCACCAAGTATATCCTCCACTAGCATACTCTGCAGTCATACCATTTGCAGGTGCATCAATACCAAACCCTGCAATTTTAAGGATACCTAAATCACCCTCTTCAAATCCAGGGTACATTAAGTTGAAACCACCAATATAGTACACTAACAATCCCATACATATAATAAATATGTTCTTGAATAGTATATTAATAGTGTTCTTGCTTCTGGTTAACCCAATCTCTAAGAAAGAGAAACCAAGGTGCATGAAAAACACTAATCCAGTGCAAATCATCATCCATACGTTGTTTACTGTTAACATTTCCATTTCTTTCTTAGTTTAAAGTTTGATTACCCCTCTCCGAAGTTCGGATACGGTACGCTTCCTCTATGTTGGAAACGAAGATTTTACCGTCACCAACCTTGCCTGTCTTACCAGCTTCCAGTATGGCTTTAATTGTTCTGTCTAGGAACTCATCAGACACAACAATACTTAAGTACCTTCTCTGAATATCAGAGGTACTATACTCTACCCCTCGATAGCTTCTACCGAGTTTCTCATTGCCCACACCTGTAACATCCCAGTAACTAAAAAAAGTTACCTTAACGTCCATGAGTGCAGACTTCACATCATCGAATTGAGATTTTCGAATGATGGCATCCACCTTTTTCATAAGCGATTATTTATTGATTAAAAATTAGTATTCAAATTTATGATTTAATTTGACTTTTAGGCAAAGAATTATTTTATCTTTTTCCAACCATCTTTGGTTTTTTCTTCAAGAGAGATGACATCTATCTTTCCGAATGTTCTAGTGTAAAACTCTTCCAAGTCAACACCTGCCTCTCCACATTTACACATATTCATATCATGCCTAATATCTGAGTGACTAACACAAATATCACTACATTTTGTGCATTTCCATATCATGCGTACAGAACCTACTTTCATTACTTTTTGAATTGAAATTCAATGAATTGTTTTAAATCTTTTGTAGGATATTTAGACATAAAATCTAATAGAGTAGGGTACTTGCCAGTCTTATCGAAGTTCTTGTGGAACAGTGTTAACTGAGCTTTAGTAATACCCATCATTTTGAAACCGTTATTCATAGCCACTAACCCTGCTTTAGAGCGATCATCAGTGATGAATGATAGGTCAATAGGTTTTAAATCTTTCTTTGCTTTAGAGGTAAGGGCTTTACCTTTAGAAACCTTTTCAGTCTTTTCTATATTTCCTAGCTTCTCTTTGGCTTTGTCTACCTCTTCTTTAGCAGCGTAGTTATCGTTATCTCCAATACCTAATGCTCTAAATGCTCTACCGATAGCAGATGTTTCAGCATTCTCTGCCCAATTGGTTTTATTAATTTTTGATGTTCCCTCTCTCTCTAATGCTATTCCAGTAGCACATACTTTTCCAGAGCCATTTAGTATCTCACACTTAATCATTACCTGATGTTTACCATCTATGATACAACTGTCTAATAAGTGTGTGACTATTTTGTGAGATTTATAATCTTTTTTAAAGATCTGTTGTCTCTCTGCTACTTTTTGATAATCTTGATTATACTCCATAATTTGTTTTTATTGATTCTCTGATTAGTTTTGCTACTGATACACCCTCTACTCTTGCTATCTTTTTTAGTTCTTGAAGTGTGCTACTTTCAATTCTTATCTGAAATCTTACGTCTTTAATCTCTTTCGTCTTTTTCATAATTTAATCTTTTAGTTTCTACATCTACAAATTTCTCAAGCTCTTGAAGCACCTCATATTTAAGGTAGTTCGGCTGTTTAAAATATTCCTCTTCTACAATTACTAAATCTTTCCCTTCTTTCGAAGAGACTCTAAACGTCATATTGTAATCTCCTTTCATTTTTCAACTTTGTTTGTTTTCTTTGCCCTAGGCTTCTTCGCTTTGGGCTTCGCTTTAGACTTCGCTTTAGGCTTTGCTTTTAACTTTTCAGCTTCCTTATCCGTTAGCTTAATAACTTTACCATCTATTAGATCCCTTATAAAAGCTCTTAACTCTAAAAGATTTGTTAAATCTAACTTAGCAATATCATGAGAGACATCTTCAAATACATCTTGTATCTCTTGGACTAGCTTAATCTCTTCGTCTTTCTCAAAGAGTTTAGCCTCTACTGGAAGGACAACCCTTTCTAGTTCTTCGAAAAACCTGTTACCATGATATTTAATCTGCTGCCTCCACAAGTTCGTGTGCTTAAGGTCTTCTAAGTTTTCTAACAAAATAACTCCATTACATATAAATGAAGTCGCCAACTGCTTGGTGCTTTTATCCATAATTTTAAAAAATACTATATACTACAATGTTAAGAATAAACATTGTAATGACAAAATAATTAATTACCTTTTGATAAATCGTCTAAGAAATCTTCTATTAAAACTTTGAGCCAAACGTCTATATTCATTTTCCATTCTGCTACAACATCTCCATTATAAGTTTCTATTTCTAACACAAGATCATCTTTACACAATTTATACTCAAATGTTGACTCTGCCATTGGAAGCTGTTTTACCTCTTAATTTAATAAATTCAACTTTAATGGCTTTTAGTCGTTTACTTATTTGTTCATCTTTTGTTTTTAAGAACTCTTTAACAAGTTCTTCATGCTCTGAAGAGAGGCTTTCTATCTTTTCACCTTTAGATATAACAGAGTTTAAGAAATCTCTTATAGCCCTGATAGATTCAATAGAGTTAATACTAAACTTTTTAGAGGGGATGTGAGTTCCTTTTATGTATCTCTCCCCCTCTAATATTGTTATTAAGTTATACTCTTCATTGGTGGTTATTATTGCGTTTCCCTCTTTGTCTAGAATTAAAGTTCTCATAAATACTATTTAGCATTACCTCTTTTTTTTTCATTCTTAATAAGCTTCTCATGTAGATATGGGAAGAACTTTTTTATTAGTTTTTTAATTGTGTTATAGTTTTCATATCCTATATATCTTTCGTTTAGTTCTTTAGTGGTGCAGCCTTTATCTATATATACTTCTATTTCTTTTTTCTTTTCTTCAAACACTTTTTGAAGCTTGGTAGGGAATCCCCATTGTATTTTATAAAATAAACTTGGGTAGTTCTTTTTAAAGTGACCTCTTAATTGATAAGGATTGCAATAAAAGAAATAATTATCATTAAGATATGTAGGTGTGCATCCATCTTCTATCTTTTCTGAAATTTCTTTTTCTTTTTTATCCATTACCTCTTGGAATTTGGTAGGATATTTAGTTTTTTCTTTTTCTTTGATAAAAGGTTTAATACGTAATTTGGATAGATCTTTGCCAGTAATCATTTCTTTTACATTCAAAAAATGATTATAGACAGCATCTCCTAGCACAAACCTGTTATCATAGGTGTGTATTTCTCCCTCCACACTTCTTATATAATATAAATAGCTTGTTCTATCTCTTTGGGTTAGCTTACAAACAGTCTTATACACCTTCCTAGCTTTAGGATTAAAGCATATATCAGCACAAAGCCAAAAGAAAACAATGCTTGGCACTATGTCTTCTGGCTTTCTGCTGTCTGCTACTAACGTTTGTAAATCGAAATATGTCTTTACTACTTCTGAAATCTTTACAACTTCTTCTGAGGTTTCTAATCTATCTATAGCATCTTGTATAGTCTCCCCTTTTTTACATTCTTTTAAGATTGTTTCTAAATCTTCTTTTGTGTATCTCATTTTTATTTTATTTGTTTAAGGCTATTCCATGTATATCGTCATCATGTACGAATAAGTATTCTTCTCCTTCTACTTTCATTTTGTAGAATGCTTCTGGATTAATAATAAGTGTGTCACCTTGAGTGATTTCTTCTTCTAAAAACCTAGATGGTTTATGGAGTTCTACTAAGTCTTCTCTTCTTTTTTCTTTCAGGTGGTCGGGGATAATAATAGTAGTAGACTCAAAGATGTTTTTCTTTTGCTTACAAACATTCCACTTGCTTACCGATAGTATCTCTCCATCTCTTACTTTACAGTATACACTACAAACGAACTTAGTAACCCAATCTCTAAAAAGGGGATAAAAGAAATTACCTTCGTCTGTTTTTCTCTCAAAGTTTACTGAATGGTGGTGGAGATATACATCATCACCTACTTCAAAATCTTCTAAAAAGATACCATCTTTTTTTAGGTTTTTAGACAACCCTCTTGGGAGTCCTATTATTTTCCCTTTATGAGGTATTAAACCCTCATCATGAGGCATAGTTCCATCCTCTTCCATTCTTGAGAATATAGTGTCCAGATAAAGATCTACCTCTTTTCCGTTTATATTCATCGTCTTTTTCAAGTGCTGCTTTAAATCTATATCTATCAGCATAAAGTCTTTTAGGTATCTCATATTCCTAATTGTTTTAATAATTTTTTTAGCTCTGATTTGTTTTGAATTTTAAAAACACTAACATCTATATTTTTAAAAGACACTTCATTTTTTATATCATCAAATGTTATTTTTACAACTCCATTACTAAATAAAGGTTTATTGAAAAAATAACCCACTTGATTAAAACCTAACTCTTCAATGTCTTTTTTTGCTAGGTTATTCATAATTGTTTTCTTTTAATGTATTTAACAACCCCTTCGTAGGCTATTTCTAGCATGGTAAGCCCTTTTTCTTTTATAGGATTTTCAGTGTTTGGAGAGATAGAAAAAGAATATCTTTCAATACCTGGTAAATAGTTAGGAGCAGTAAAGTAAAACATTGTTTCATCTTCACATATTATTTTATCTATCACAGGTAAAAGATCATCCCAAGATTTATGGTAATCCCAAGACCAATTTGGAGGAGGTGGCTTATTACCCCTCATATATGTTGCTATAATCTTGTTATTACCATCTATATCTTTTCTATCAAAGCAATCACACATAATACCTATAATTACTTCCTAAAGATATAAATGTTATTATTCGTACCTATTTCTAAATTCTCTATCAGTTAGAATCTCAATATTACCTTCGCTGTCTTTGACTGCCCACTCATCTCTAAAAGGCATAATAAAAGCTTCTCCAGGCTTAGAAGTAAACTCTAATACTTCTGATTTGTTTTCTCCGTTGTAGAATATAGCTCTAACTACAGCAGATTTAGTTTTGTAAAATTTCATAAATTGATTTTATTATAAAAGTTAAAAAAAATATAGCACAACAAACCATAAAAACATAGAATATTATGTCTTGCTTGTTGCTCATTTTATTAGTATTTGTATCAAACCGTAAACGATTACGGAGAGAGATAATATTAGTAATGATGTTCTTAATGTTTTCATTT
>JAAHTH010000198.1_pt1 | contig 57279 bp, 44 predicted proteins | sample 6116091 | NCBI WGS metagenome assembly JAAHTH01 (sample SAMN13939990, study PRJNA603662) | sponge metagenome | isolation source: marine sponge | host: Mycale hentscheli | place: New Zealand | collected 2006 | reverse complement strand
ACAAGGTGAAACTGGACCACAAGGTCCACAGGGAGAAACTGGAGCTACTGGTATACAAGGACCACAAGGTGAAACTGGTCCACAAGGAGTACAGGGTGCAGGACCACAGGGTGAAACTGGACCACAAGGACCGCAAGGTGAAACTGGTCCACAAGGAGTACAAGGTGCAGGACCACAAGGTGAAATTGGACCACAAGGACCGCAAGGTGAAACTGGTCCTCAGGGAGTACAAGGTGAAACTGGACCACAAGGAGAAACTGGACCACAAGGACCACAGGGAGAAACTGGACCTCAAGGACCACAGGGAGAAACTGGACCACAAGGTCCACAAGGACTAACTGGAGCAACTGGTATAACACCATTAAATACAGGTTGTGAAGTAATACCACAAAGTGAAGTTCAAATAACATCAGCCACGCCTGCAGGAAATTTTTGTATAAGTAGTGCTACAGCTACTCTTGTTACTCAGGTGTTTGTAAGCAACACATCATCAAGTACATTAGGTGCCGCTAATATTGGAGATAGAATATCATTATCACAGAGTGATGGTGAATCTGATACATATGAAGTAGCATCTTTGGTTGTCGGGCAAGTTATGGGCGTAACTTATGTTGGTGGATCTGGTCAAACGTTTGCATCTTCTGTTAATACTACATATTGTATTCAAGAACAAGGACCTGCCGGAGCCACTGGTGTTCAAGGACCGACTGGAGCAACTGGAGTACAAGGACCACAAGGTGAACAAGGTGAACAAGGAGAAACTGGAGCCACTGGTGTTCAAGGACCACAAGGTACCCTAGGTGCAACTGGTGTTCAAGGACCACAAGGTCCACAAGGACCAGCAGGATCAGGTAGTAGTTTTGATGACAATCCTATAGCTCAAGCTGCATTCTATACAAAAGACGGATTACCTGTTGGTAATTTTATAATCTGCGAGAGTCAAATTGCTGGGGGTTACACGGCTCCGGCCTGGAATGGTGGGGCAACATTTCATATTCCTGGTACTGGCTTTCCAAACCCTACTTTAGATCTTAAATATACTCACGCATTAATACCTTTAGCTGCTGATATACCTATAGGAATGAACATAATAGTTAGAGTAACTCATCAGTTTAATTATTCCAGTGGTACTGCTGGGAATGCGGTATTAGGATTATGGACTTGGGTATGCGGCGAACTCACTAGTAATGAAATGCAATTAAATGCAATTGATGCATATGAACAGGGACCAACTGCTGCCCTTGTTAACGATGATGACTGGTACTATTGTTATGATTGGGTTTTTACTACAACATCGGTTATTAATGCAGGAACCACTAAACTCGTTTTAGGTTTTGCTACAAATCAAACTAGTGATATGTCCAACAGTCCAAACCGAATATCTTATAAGATGTTTAAGGTTGGGGCATAATACTAAATCTAACATATTAATAATATTAAACAATTTCTTTTTTCTAAGTATAATAATTACTAAAGGATTATAGTATGGAAAATACAGAGCTCATAAAGCTACAGTGGATTAAAGGTGACAAGATAGGAACTGTTGAGACTATCAGTAGTACCGAAGGTGAATGGACAATATTTGATAGTGGTGGTAGAATATCAACTAATCTGATTAATGAATTTTTACAACCTATTGATGGGGAGCCATTAAATTTTGATGATGCCCCACCCCCTTCTCCTGCATTAAAAAGAGCAGCAGAAAATTATAAGGAAAAGGTACCAAAAGAAACTGTATCATCTCCAATAAGAACTCTTTTTGATAAACAAAAAAAGAATGATAAGATAAAACTTAATCTTTCTTTTCCTATAGAAATTCCTAAAAAGAATATTTATGAAATTATTAGTTCTTCATTTGATTTAGATGAAGTTAATGAAGAATTACATGACTTTATTGCAGATCAATTATCCAAAGATGAAATTACTGATTGTTTATTTGATAGCATTAAGGAATTAATTTCTACTCGCTATAAAATTGATTAGTACAATTTAAGCTATAATATATAATAAAATCAATCATATGACACAGGCACCAAATAGAAGACAGAGAAGATTAGCAATGAAGTATCAAGGTATACTTAAGGCAAAAAGTAAATTACCGTTTCATAAATGGATGGAAGTTACTAGAGAAAATCTACAAAGAGGTAAAGAATTACATGCAGCCAATACTGATGCAGTTGAAAAGAAGATAGCGGAGCAATTAGAATCCATTGAAGAAAGCAAAATAATTGCATGGAAAGAAGTTGGTTATAATGATAAAGAAATTAAAATGCTAAGAGAGGCAAATGCGATTCTATCGGTAAGAGATAAGGAAACTTGGCAGACCGATAAAAAGGTTGCTAGAAAACTAATGAAAGATGCTAGAGAATCTTTAAATAAAAGACTTAATGATTAAAATTGTTTTGGAGCCTGCAAGAAATGGCGTTATCAAAAAAGTGATTGGTGATAATCATGGTGGAGGTAAAGAACAATGGACTTCAGTAGATGTATTTGAATCTACCGATGACCAAAGAAATAAGTATGAATATATTATGAGGTTCTTTTGGGAGCTATGTGAAGACTTAGGATTAGAATGTGGAAATAAATTTGAAAAGGATGTTCTAAGAATAAAGAAAGAATGGGGAACCCACTATGAACCTAATAAAAAGGAAATAGAAAGTAAAATAAAAGAACTCCAAGCTGAGATCGATTTATTAACTGAATGGAAACAAGCATAGAATTTAATTTCATATATTCTAAGGATGCGGTAAGAGTTAAGTCATTCTTAGGTGGTGTACCTAGAAATATTGAATGTATTAATTACATGGATATTTTTAATAAGCTAACCAAAAATGACTTTTACCAATCGGAGCCTTCTGATGCTGTAGTATCTTCTTATCTAATGAAACAATTACAAACCGTTTTAGATCGTAATACTACTACTTCCATCTTTTATGTTTTAGGTCATCTTAATGAACATACTGTTAAAGGGATAAAATCATATGTGGAAACTTTAACCGATAAAGAACTTATTTATAACATTTATCATTCACCTGACATTAACGTAAACGGCAGTGCCAAGCTATTCGAAAATGTTGTTGAATTTGAATGAAAGCACACAGAATATTTACAAAAGGGCAAACTGTATATTGTTTACTATCTTCTTTTAGTAGACCTAATGTCTTATTACCTGTTAAAGGTCTTATTGTAGATACACAATGGGATCCTATTAATCCACTATATCAAATTCGCATTATTAAGATGTATGATAATATGAAGTATTTGAAGTCTAACTTTTTTGACATGAATTTTAAATATGAATTTGAAAATAGGGCAAGAAAAATGCCACTTAAAAAAGAAGACTTTAAAAATGTAAAATCATTAGAAGAAAGATTTGATGAAAACGACAGAGAGCGGTTTTATGTAATAGTGGAATCTGTTATGTGTAAAAAAACTAAAAATGATTTACAAGGTTTATTTGAAAAAGTTCAATTTTATATAATATCAAAAAACCTAAAAGAAATAAGAGATATATCATCAAGGCCATTTTTTAAAGGTTCTCTTTCAACCGACAGTCCACAAGAATTTAATATAAGGTTTAAAAAAGGTTGGGCTGATAAATTTCAAAGAGGAGATATTGACATTGATAAGTATCTCAACAGCTTAGGCTGAATATATACAAAAAATAGAGTCTATATATGCCATTCAATGATAAGATAGCAAGTCTTAATGATGCGTTGTTTCCAACTAACCCCAGTAAAAATACTGCTGATAGAATAGGTGCCTTCGGTGGTGAATCATTTGGATTTGCCCATGGGGTAGAAACTTTATTTGCAAAAAGCTTTTATTCTCAAGGTGCTGTCCCTGATCAATTTTCAGTTGCAGTAGGTATGAATCAACCTGTACCTAGATCTATTTTTAATCGTTACGCATTATTTAATTTTAGAGGGATGTATGGTAAATTAAATGGCGGTGAAGTATTTAATGGATTTTTTGATCAACCTAATAATCCTATTATGGGTGGTGAAGCTGCAAGAAATGTATCTATTGCTAAGTTAATAGAATACTTTAATGAAAACTATTCAAGAATATCTTATACTGCGCAAGACTTTTTATATTGTAAGTATTATAAGAAAATACCTGTTAATCACTTAATAACACTAAGAAGATTCCCAACACCAGTAAATGATAACATTTTTGATTTAAAAATGGATATTGCAGGAAAGGATCCTAAAACGCCTAGGGCTGCTAGTAATGTTGATGCTACACAAACTGCAGGTGTTACGGCTGTTACATATATGGGTGAACAGGCTGGTAATAAATTAGATGATATTTTAACAATGTCATATGGGTTAAACTATAAGGAAGTTAAATCTGAAATGGAAGATATTAGTAGCGGTGATGGTGGATATACATCTCAACCGTTTTATTCTAAGATGGGTGGTGTTGGTAGAGCAACCGCCGATGCATTTAAAGGTATCAGTTCAAGACAAAAGTTTGCAGCACAGAATATGTCTACTGGTGATAAGCTAGGTACTACTTATGCTAACTTTGTAATAGGTCCTGTTAATGTTATTGATTCTACGCAGATTAGAGATCGTGGTATGAAATTTTCAAATGACTTAAAACTTAATTTTGAATATGAACTTAAATCTCTTAATTATGTTAATCCTAAAATTGCAATGATTGACATTATTAGTAATATGTTAACTATGACTTATAATAATGGACAGTTCTTCGGAGGTGGTCAAAGATATTATGGTAGTGCCGGTGCAGTTGCTAGCCAGTTTGGTGATATTAATAAATTAAAACAAGGTGACTTTAGTGGATATATTGGAAGTGTTGTTACAGATGTTGAAACAGGATTTAAGAATGTATTCGGTGGAGGTACTGGTGAATTTAATTTAGAAAATGGTATAGAAGGATTACTTAAGGTTGGTAAGACAATGTTAGGTAATATGTTAGGTGGATTTTTAAGTGATAATGTTGGCGCTGTTTCAGGCACACAAGCATCTAAAGCTTTAATAAGTGCTGAGCCTACTGGTGATTGGCATGTAACTGTTGGTAACCCTCTTAATCCAATTGTAACAATGGGTAATATGTATTGTGATAATTCAACTATGACGCTGGGTCATGGTTTAGGTTATGATGATTTTCCAATGGAGGTTAAATTTGAAATAGATCTTAAACACGGTAAACCTAGAGATAAGGGTGATATAGAAAATATGTTTAATTCAGGGCGCGGTAGAATTTATGCTTCTGCTGCTGGTGAAGAAGATATTTTAAATTTAGCCGGAGAGGACGTTGCAACATACGGTGCAGTTAAAGCAGGTAATTTCAAAAAAGGTTTACAATCAACACAAGGTGCGTCTGCAAGTTCCGTTAAGAGTAATAAAATATCTAACATTAAAAATAATCCTAATAAACAAGCTACTGGTGATACGGCTGAGTACATATCTAATACAGTGAGTATGTTTATTGATTCATAATATAAAATAAGGTATGAATATAAAATCATTAACGCTAAAGAATAAATTAATAGTAGATGAAACTGGTGAAGGGTATTGGGACCTTACCGCACCATCTTTTATTTATGAGTCTGACTTAGGGGTAAAGGCATTACATTATGTTATGCAAGATGAAGTTGGTAGAATGGATAAAATTGCAAATACCTATTTTGGTAGTGGTGAATTTGTAGATGCTATCTGTGTGGTTAATAATATTTTTAATCCGTTTAGTGTTAATGAAGGTGATATTTTAGTTATACCTAATTTAAGTAGAAAAGATTTAGTTTACAAAAGACCTAACCCAGCATCTAGGCCTAATGATGTACAAGAGGCATATGTGGATACTGGTAGACAAAGTGAAAAAGACCAAGCAAGAATACAGAGGTTAATTGAAAAGGCAAAGAAAAGTGAGGCTGGTGTAAAACAACCAATGCCACCTAATATGCTACAACCAGGACAAGAATCTAAAACATTCGGTGGAGGTAAGATTCAATTAGGAACTAACCTACCAAGTAGAAATACTAAAGCTAATTAATATGTCAGCAGTAGAAAGAAATATACTTACGGTTATTGAACCGACAATAGAGCTTGATGAATTAGAAATCACTGATGTAGAAAGCGGAACAGAAAATTCTGATGGTAATACTATAAAAGAAAAACCTAGTAAGTTTTCTACAATGATACCTCTTATTAGAATTAATTCGTATGAAGTACAGGGTGATAGATTAGAAATGTTTGAATTAGATTGTACTGGATTTTATCCTACATGTAGATTCAGTTTCTTTGATAGAGATGGTATGTTTACTGCTAGATTTTTTCCAAAGGATGGTGATATAATCCAATTATACATTAGATCACAAGGTAATGAAACTACATTTAAACCTTTAAGAATAGATTTTACTGTAGAAAAAATAGAACCGTTAGGTGGAGGTGGGGCTACAAATACATCATCACAACTGATGGTTGAAGGTAGAATGCATGTACCTAACCTATTTACTGAAAAGGTACAATTCCAGGATAATACAAGTTGGAATTCATTACAGTCAATTGCAGAAGAATTAAAATTAGGATATGCATCTAATGTAGAGGAAACGGCAGATCAACAGATATGGACTAATCCTTATGATACAGCTGAAAAATTTATACAAGACATTACATCAAATTCATATTCAAATGATGATTCTTTTTTTACTGCATACATTGATCCTTATTATTATTTAACATTTGTTGATGCTAATAAATTTTTTGGTCAAGAAGATGATTTAGAAACTAGCCAAATGTTTCAACAAAATGCAATGGATACGATGGGAAGTGGAGATGAAGAAGATAGTGAAACTACATTTCCTAACATGATAAGTAATCAAATGGATTTACAGGGTACTGCAAGGTACATATCCAAATATCAGCAAGTTAATAATAGTGGAAAGATTAGTAAGAATAATGGATATAAAAGATATACACAATATTGGGATCTTAATGCAAAAGAATTTGTAAGTGAATTTGTAGACCCCTTAACTAATGATACACCAGGTATGATACCTGTTACAAAAGGGAGAACTATTAATGGAGAGGTGGAAGGTCCTAGGGCAGATCAGGTTAAATTTAAATTTTTAGGTACACAAGGCGATAATGTACATGATAATTATTATTATGCTTCCATACAAAATTTTCAAAACCTTGCAGAGATTAATAAATTAGGAATGACAGTTGAATTAGATACAGTTAATCCTGCTATAATGAGGTATAGTAGAATTTATTGTCATATGATGGAAACTGCTCAAATGGTAAAAGGTACTTTAACTGCCCCAGAAAATGATGAAGAAGCACCTAATGATTCTCAGAGAAGAACGGATACACCTGATAATTTAGGCAGTGATGTTGATAATGAATATGGGGTTGTTAATGAATACTTATCCGGATTTTATGTTATAACTGGGATTGAATATTTTATGACAAAAGGTCCACAGCCTGGCGGCCAAGGATTAAGACAGAGATTACATTTACGTAGGAGAGAAGTAACCCCTTCAACATAAAGAATAAATAAAAAAACAAAGATAGATGCCACTTACAGATTTAGCTAATCAAGAAATACCTGAAGGATTAAATGACTTAGCTGCTAACTTTAATAAATCATTTCCTAGCAGTTATGAATTTGCTAAGACATTTGTGCAGAATTCTAAATCTGCTGCGGGTGGTGGTAACGGTGTAACTTCTTTAGATGACCCTACTTACTTAGGATTTAATATTAGATTTGATATTAAAAGTCCACTTTTTGAAGGTGCATTAGAAGGTAATCCTGGAATTCCTGCTGGCCAAAATCCTGATTCTTTTGAAGGAGGTGATGCTGGTGAAGTAGGCTCTCACCCTGCTGGTGATTCAGCTGTTGGTTATTTAAATAAAATAGGAGAAGTAAATAGAGCAACTTATTTAAAAGCCTTCTGCCAAGGTCTTAGAGAAATACAAACAACAAGACCTTATTATTTTCAAACTATAGAAGGTTTACAAGAAGCCTTTAATAAAACTGTAACTATGACACCTTACGGTGGAGCGGCAGATGGTGAAGGTATTACTGTTGGTTTACTTGAAGCTATTGATTTAAAAATGTCTGCTTTATTTAATTTATATAAAGCCGCATGTTATGATGTAAAATATAGAAGGACAGTATTACCTATTAATCTTATGTACTTTACATGCTATGTTGATGTTATAGAAATTAGAAAATTTAAATCTGTTAAGAGTGCGTTAGATGCTGCGGTACAAGAAAATTTAGCAAAATTCAGAGGTACTAATAATCCTAATGACGAACTTAGTAAATTTGTAAATGAAAATGCATCTAGGATAACATTAAGATTTGATGAATGTTTATGGGATGTTACTGCAAGCGGTCAGGTATTTGCAGATGTAACTAATGTAAGTGGTGGTGGAACTGCATTTGCTACATCATCTATGAAATGGGGATATGGTGCGGTTGAAGCAATAGGACAGTTTGCAGGATATGATTCTACTTTAATTGATTCAGCTCAACAAAAACCAAAAACATTTGGAGATTTAGCAAAAGCCGCCGGTAAAAAATTATTTGATAAAACAATACAAGGTGCTACTAATATAGTACAACGAAAAGCTTTAAGTTTTTTACAAGGTTTAAAATTAGGTAATGTTTACGGTTTTGGTAATACTGCTTTAAATGCAATTAATAATCCACAAGGTTTAATTAGTACACTCCAAGGTGCAGCTGCACAGGAAGCCACTGCTCCAGGATTTCAAGATAACCTTGATGCTAATGTTTATGAAGGCGAATTACCACCTGGAGGTAGTACACAAACATTAACGTCTAGCAATATTATGCCAGCTGGTGGGGATAGACCTCCTCTAACAGAAACAAATATATTTGGGCCAGCACCATCAGGACCACCATCTTTAGATAGAACTAATATTTTTGAATAATATATGGGAAGATTAAAAACAAAAGACTTAAAAGATGACAATCTTAAAGGTACCCAATGGATAGGTATCGTAGAGGATAATGCAGATGATATTTTTGAAGGTAGATGTAAAGTAAGAGTTTTTGGTAAAATGGATCAAAGAGTTGATCCTGAGGATCCAAGCAGCGCTTATATAATGCCAACAGAATCTTTACCGTGGGCCAGGCCATCGGTAGCATCTTCTGGTGGTAGTAACACTGGGAGTGGAACATTTTCCTTTCCTAAAATAGGTACCGTATTAAGAGTAAGTTTTGATAACGGTAATTATTATGCACCTGTATACCATGAGTCACTATACCCTTCTGATGAGACTAAGGCGGAGATTGAAGCATCTTACCCTAACTCACATGTATTAATATATGATACCGCATTTGGGTTAAGTGGTGACTTACAATCTGGAAACCCTGAAGTAACAAACGAAAGAGAAGGTGAACATATAAAAGTTTTCTTTACTGAGGAAAAGGGCCTAATGATTGATTATACAACAACAGAGGGGCCAACCACAGTTAACGTATTGCCTGATAATTCTGTTCGTATTATAAATGCCAATGGTGATTCAATGGTAATGCTTAATGATGGAAATATAACATTTACACATTCTGCTGTATTTACTATTAATAGTGGTAGTGATACAATAATTAATACAGATGCAAATTTTATTGTTAATGCAACTGCAAATACAGAAATTAATTGCATAGATGCTAAGATTACTGCTACAGGATCCACTCATCTAAATTCCCCAAAGATTACATTAGGAGAACAGGGAACTGATGCTGTACTTAAAGGTACTCAGTTTATCAATGATCTTTATAATAATCATACTCATATTGGAAATCATGGCGCACCAACTAGTCCGCCAATGGCAGTAGGAAATCCTGCATTAAGTACAAAGAATACTACTGACTAATATATAAACTATAAATTAAATAATTAAATTATGCCATTAGTACCATCAATAATATTAGCAGCTATGGACTCGGCATTTGTTGCAGGAATCACTGCAATGGAGGAAGCTGCTCAGACTAACATAGACAATAAAAAGGAAATAGTTTCTGAAACTGAAATTAAAGCAGCAGGAGGAGCGGCCTTTGCTGCTATAGCAGGCCCTGCTATCGATACATACATAAGATCACAAACTTTGATTGTACCACCAGGACAACTTGTAGTGGCACCGCCACCGGCAGGTGCTGGAGCAACTACTGCACCATCCCCACCAATTCCTGTTTTATAAACTTAAACAATATGGACTGTATGATGTATAACTATTATATGTCAACAAAGTAATATATAATCTATAATAACCACTCTTAATAAAAAAATAATGATAGAACAAGAAATCACAATCCAATTAAGTGATGATCCATTTGACACTGTAACAAAAAAAGTAATGGTACCTAAAGGAACTAAACTAATGTCTACAGAAAGCTATGCCGATGATCTAATGAAACTTTATGAATTGGATGACATTGAGGCTAAGAAATTAACAATGTCTGAAGAAGCAAATAATTATATAACACAAGGTGAGATTATTCATATTAAAAAAGAAACTCATATTATTGATGGTGAAAATGTAGAAGTTAAGATTGAAGCTTTAGTTGATATATCTAGAAAAAGTACTGCTGTTTGTATTTTACAAAAAGAAGATAAAGCAATAGTAGACCAATTAGAAATTGGTATGATGGTAGATATAAAGGTTAAGAATTCTAAACAAGGTACTTTATATGCGTCTATTAGTGATGCAATGGATGAAGTAAAAAGACAAGAAATTTATAACGCTATAGGTAATAAAACTATTGGATTTACTGGTAAAGTTAAAGAACTCATTCATGGTGGTTATTGGGTTGAAGTTGGCGGAGTTCAATGTTTTATGCCAGGTTCATTAGGAGGTCTAAATAAATTGCCTAATTTTGAAAAGTTAGTAGGTAAAGAATTAATTGTAATGCCTATAACATATTCAAACGAAAAACAGACTATCGTTGTATCTCACAGAGAATACTTAAGAACAATGATCCCTTCTGCTGTTGAAAATCTTAGAGAAAATATTAAGGAACATGTAACAGGGTTTGTAACAGGTGCGACTAAGTTTGGCGTATTTGCTGAATTTAATGAATGCTTAACTGGTCTTATTCCAAAAAATGAATTAGATGAAGCTACATTAGAACGCTTTGATAAAAGAGATATTAAACCAGGTGATGAAATAAGCTTTTGGGCAAAGGAAATTATATCTGAGAAAAAAATTATTCTTAGTCAAGCAGGACCTAAAATAGATTTATGGGATGGTGCTGATGAAAAGTATAAACCTATGATGATTACCGAAGGTAAGGTTACTAAAGTTACAAAGTATGGTGCATTTGTTGAATTGGAAAAAGGTATAAGTGGTCTTATACATAAAACTAAATTAAAAGACACTGAACTTTCTAAAGGTGATACCATTAGTGTTAAGATTGGTAGTGTAAATACCAGTGATAGAAAGATTACTATGAACTTAGTATAACATATATCCTGGTTTGGAATATATAAACAAATCAGGATAAATATGTATTCTAACGAACAACTTAATGCTATACATTCTTCAAAGATAGGTTTTGAATTTGAGTTCTTTTCAAATGAAAACCTTGACCTTACAAAGGATAGTTTAGCCCAAACATTAAATAAGACAATTAGGATAGAAGAAAAGGCTCATAGCGATTTTGTGCCTACTCAAGATATCTTTAAATTAGAACCAGATAATTCCGGTGGAACTGGGATGATAGAACTGGTAACCGGCCCTTTACCATTTGTTGAAGCTAAATTAGTTATGGCTAAAACTTTAAAATGGATTAGAGAAAACGGAAAGACTAGCGAAAGATGTTCTATTCATATTAACATTGCTTTTGATGGAAAGAAACTAGGACCTATTGTTAATATGTCAAAATTAGATATAGGAAAATTTGTACTTAATTTTGATGAAAGCAAAGTATATGAAGCTTTCCCAAACAGAAAGGATTCTGTTTATGCAAAATCTGTAAAGTTTATTGTACCTTTGAGTGGTATGACCCAACCTTCTCCAGAAAAAAATCTGTGGAAGAATTATATGTTTGTTAAAGAAAAGTACTACGGTATTAATTTTGGCAAAGTACCTAAAGGTTATATTGAATTTAGATACTTAGGTGGAAAGGATTATGAAAAAAAGTATTCTACTATACTTTCAATGACAGAGCATTTCATTACTTCATTATATGAAACTTTAGTTAATCCACAATATAATGAAACTGATTTAAAGGTTTTAGATAAGATTTTAGAAAAACATAAAACTGTCGTTGAATCTTATAGAACATATTCTTCATTTAAGAAAAAATTTCCAAACATTCATTTAATGATTGATCTTCAAACATACGATCAAATCGTTGAAATGTATTATCCTAAAATTAGAGAAAAGATTTTTGATTTAATTACAAAGGCTGATATGAATGAAGGTTTAATTAATTATGATGCTGATACAGGAAGAATACAAATTAAAGATGCAAAATTAATGAGATGTTTTGAGATAAGTGGCGTTGATATTGTAGATTCAGTTATTCAAGGTAACATTATTAATTGTGATATCTTTGGCTGTGATTTAAAAAATGCATCTGTATTTGAATCAAATCTTTTTGGTGCTACTATTGTTGAAGATTGTAAAATAGAAGAATCTTATGTAAGTAGAAATGTTATATGCCAAGATAGTTATGTATTTGGTAAGAGAGGTGTATTTAGTGGAGAAATGATCGGTGGTATTTTTAGACAAGGGCGAGCAACAAAACTTGCAAGGTTTGGTGATAAAACTGAAGTAATAGAAATAGAAAAAATTAAATAAAGATATGGCTAGGAATAAAACTTGGTGCAATCCAGATTCACAGGAATGTTTAGATGCACTCATTAAAGAAATTAATGATGACTTAACTGTTGCATGTCAAATACCTTTCACAGTACCTAAAAAGGAATTGGCTCATATTATAAATAGAGCAAAAGATTATTTTTATAAAATATATGAAGATAGTGTAGAAGAAATGTTTATTGCATTACCTAGATCTGCTTGGCAAGAAAAGGATTTTAGACAAGGTATTAGCCATAATGATACTACTGGAAGTGATCATAATAAATTAACAGAGAAGGATGTAAATAATCCTAGAGGTGTTGTAAAAATGCCTCCGACTGTTTGGGCTGTAAATAACGTGTTTCAGATAGGTGGTTTTTCTGGAGAAGATGGTGGCTTTGGTGATAATTCATTTTCTGCAGGTGATGTTGATTTTTCATTAGATAAATTTATATACTCTGATGTTTATGGTGCAGGGATTGGTTCTGAGGAACTAATGTACTATGTAATCAATTCAAAATATATTGATAATGCAAGACAAGCTCTTCAGCCGCAAATCTCATATAACTATAATAGACTAACTAAAAAATTTAGATTTATGGGTGAGTTACCTAAATACGGTGCATGTATATTTCAGGTTTATAATACTATTCCTGATTGTGATCTTTTTCAAGATGAGGCATTTATAAGATACTGTATTGGTATGGCTAAAATTCAATTATCTAGAATATTAGGTACATTTCAATTTAACCTTCCTGGTAACATTACTATTAATTATGATTTAATCTCTACAGAAGGAAGGGATGAGGTTGCTGCTATCGTTGAAGAAATAAAAGGCGATGAAGGTGTTGATTACTTTTTCACTGGATAAAATATAATCTAAGACCCTCAAAAAATGTAGAGAATATATAATAAAAGAATATTCTCAATGATTAAAGAAATATACAGTAGAGATGTTGATGCCCCAAAATACAATGATGATGTAATTGAGGTGACAGACGAGCTGCAACAACTTATTCTGAAAATAGAAAATTGTTTATTTACAAGACAAGGTGATGTTCTAGGTGCCCCTAATATAGGATGTAATTTAGATGATCTTGTCTTTTCTTTAGTTATGAATGAATCTGTTATTGCACAAAAAATTAATAGTCAGATTCAATCATATTGCTTAAACAGCAGTAGTTCTAAATTTGGTGTTGATACTAGAGTACAATTTTTTAGCACAGTAGAAAGAAACGGTTGTTTAGTAGATATTTATATAAATGAAGAAAGAGTCATTGGGGCTTTATTTTAAAAATAGAATAATTAATGTCATTTTTTAGTAAAACAAGAATTAAAGCAACAGAGTTATTCTTTGATGCATTTCAATACTTACAGCGTCAATATGATCAGGCTGGAGAAGTCTTTACACCTGCATCACCATTTGGACAGATACTTACCGTTGTTGCTAACTTAGGTGAACTTATTTTATTTTATATAGAGGCAGTGGCAACAGAGCTTAACATTAGTAGAGCTAGGAATATTGAATCTATATACGGTCTTTCAAGATTAACCGGGCATGATCCTACAAGAGGAATATCAGCACAAGGTATTATTGGATTAAGGCTTAATACATCTGCATCAACATTAGTTGAAGGTGATTATGTTCAGATACTAAATTACGCTGAATGTGAAATAGGCCAAAACGGATTATCTTATTTTATAAAATTTGATAGTGATTATATTAGATTAGAAAAAACAACAAGGCAATTTGTCAATGTTGAACTAATACAAGGTGAATGGGAAGACCAAACGTTTACCGGTACAGGTGAACCTTTACAAAGTTATAATTTGACCACAAAGGATCCTACTGATCAATATATGGCAAATGTTAATGTTGATGGTAAGCTTTGGAAAAAAGTAGATTCATTGTATGATATGAATAATGGGGAGGAATGTGTAATGATTAAAACTAGTGTTAACGGTGGACTTACAATATTCTTTGGTAATAATCAATTTGGCCAACCACCTGCATTAGGATCAATAATAAAAGTTACTTATGTTAAGACGAGAGGATCTGCCGGTAATATTGGTGGTAAAAATTTAGATATTAAGTTTAAAGATCCTGGTACAGATTCTACTGGACAAGAAGTAGATCTTAATGAAGTATTGGCATTAAACATTGTAAGAAATCCAATGTTTGGATCTGATAGTGAAGATCCTGCTTTTACTAGATTAATTGCACCATATCAAAGTAACTCTTTTGTATTAGCCAATCCTAACAATTATATTTACTACTTAAGTAAGTATGATTACTTTTCATTTGTAGATGCTTATAATACAAAAGATGATCAATATTTAGATGATGATAATATTGTATATCTTTTCTTAATACCAGATATTGCAAAGAAAATAACCAGTGATAAGGATTACTTTAATGTACCCGTAGATGAATTTAGTTTGACAGGTGATGAAAAGGAAATGGTATATGAAATCCTAAATGAAAGTGGTAGACAGATTGTTACGGCTGAGGTTAGAATTAATGATCCTATAATTAAAAGATATGCATTGAATATTGTAATAAGATATGTAGAAGGTTTTGATAAAGAAGAGATGCATGCTGCTATAAGAGAACAATTAAGTACATATTTTATATACATTAATAGAAGAGATAGAATTCCTAGATCAGATATTATTTCAATTATTGAAAATGTTAAAGGTGTTGATTCTGTAAATGTATTTTTCATTTCAGAAGAAAACGAAAAAGCAATAAGAGATGGGTTTTATGAAGTACCTACATACGGTGTAGATCCTGTAACAGATCAAAAAGTATTAATAGAAACTAAAAAGGTAGAACTTAAAGAAGGAGAAGATCCTCAATTAGGATTAGATGAATTTGGTGATGTTATTATTGGCCCTGAAGATTTAGCAATTATCAGAGGGGGGTGGGAAGATAGAAATGGTACATTCTTTGAAGCTATACCAAACAAAAACGCAATAAGCTCTCTTAACATATTCTTTAAAGGTACTATACCTAATAACCTGTATAATAAAACACAGCAATCTAAATTTAATGATCTTAAGAGAACAAGAGGAACCACGATTGCAACATCAGGTAATTCTAGAAGCACTAATACAGGTAGGTTAAAAGATAACCCAACACTAAAAGCAATACAAGGAAAATAATATGAATAGGTTTACAGAAAAAAGAAAAGGTATGCCAAGTGTTTATAAAGCAACTTATGAAGATGGGTGGCTATTAAAAAACCAAGGTAATGACTATAATGAAAACTTAATGAGAAATTCATTTTCTAGTTATATGTTTAGAAATGAAAGACTATCTAGATTTTTAGATGGATACTTAAAACCTATAATGACCTTTTGGATTAATAAAGTAAAGTACTTAAGAATCTATTATAATTTTGGAGTTCCTAAAGATTATCAAAAAATAAATTAAGATGGCTAACAATTGGCAATATTTAAATTTCTTTGATAAGAATGGTAAGTACTATAATTTTGACTATGATGCTTCTGCAGATAAATGGTCAGGATCAATTTATTTACCTGAGGTATCTATTGGTCTGTTTGAAGTTGGACAAATATTTATTTTACAGGAATTTGTTAATAAAAATACTAACACTAAACAATTTGGCCTTCCTCATGGAATAGAGGTACCTACTGGGACCACGGGTTCTACTAATGGCATATGTAATTGGATTGCAGAATGGGAAACTACAGATCCTACTGAAATTTTACTGTTTCAGTTTGATATGAATTTTACCACCGGTACACAAAGTGCTTTAGTACAAGAACAAGACGGGCCGCCTTTACAAATAATATCCGAGTTAGAAATTCCATTAGATGGAGATCCTAATTATACAGTTAACCCTGAAGGTTATATTGTAACCGATGTAATTACATCAGAGGCTTTACAAATTAATTTAGCAATAAGATCAGAAACTGAAAATACATTTAAGAGAACTTTATTTATTAAAGACCAATGTACTGGCAATATTGTTGCAGAGATTTTAGTATGGGGTGAAACTGTTGGTGAAGATGAAAGATTATCTGTCATGACTCAAAATATGGGTTATAACATTTTAGAATCAGATAGTGATATTTTTAGAAATACTAATATAAAGGAATTGCTTCCAAATTTTGAAGAAGTAAATCTAAAGAGAAAGGAAATAATGTTAGAAGGTTCTAATATTTACCCATTCTTAGGTTCTTACAAAGGTCTTATTAATGCTATTAAATTTTTTGGTTATGATACATTACAGGTTAAGGAATTCTGGAAAAATGTAGATGCCAATTCTCCAATGTTTGGTAAATATATTCAAAGTAATAATATTTCAATATTTGATCCTACGGTTCAACTTAATGATAAAACTATTACTTTACCTAATAAGAGATTTAGAAAAACTAGTTTATTCAGTTTAGTTTATAGAATTAATAATATTGTACCTGACAGATACACTGATGAAGATCTTCCTATTACAGAAGAAACTTACGATTTTACTATTGAGGAAATACTCATTAAATTATTTGGCTTAAAGAAAAAATTAGAAAACGAATTCCTACCACTTAATGCTAGAATTAAAGATATAACTGGTGAGGCTGACTTCTTTGGCTTATTGGAAGTGGTTAATACAATAAGCAGAAATGATAAAACTGAAATCATAGCTGGGATAGATACTAATTTTAAATTATCAACAGATGACTGTATTTACATGGAGGATTTAAGATCTTTTAGTTCATTCTGTTTGGCATCTGAGGCAATAGTAGATGAAGCTATAGTAAATTATTGTAATGCATACATTGCACCACTTAGCGGACAAGGTATTGGTAGAAATTTAGTACTAGGGCCAATATCAACAGGAGAGGCATACCCACCTGCACCTATAGGTCCTGATTTTAATGGGCCGCTAGGTCAACCCTTTGATGGTAGCAATGCAACAGTATCTGGTTTAGCTGATGCGTTCTTAGCCTATTTTACAAGATATGCCCCTAATCTAAGTAGAGTAGGTACATGGCCTGATGGGGAATCTTCATACTATTTACCTGACAAACCAGGAATTCCTGTAGGTGCTATGACAGTTTTAGAAAATACTTCATTTGCTAATATTACATGGGATAATGTGGATTCAACATGGAATCAACTAAATGATGCAAATACATTCTTTACTTTTGATATTGATCCACAGGGTGTTGCTGCTGGTGATATATTTAAGGTGGCTGATAGTGATTCAAATACTGAAGTAACATATACAGCTGTCTTAGGTGATACTGATACAGATGTTAGGAATGCATTATACAATCAAATGATTGCATTAAAAACATCATTTATAGATCCTTGGGTATTTTGGGATATAAGTAAAGAGAATGTTGTTACTGGTGATGTTATTAGACTATTTGGTCAAAATGTAGATAGATTATCTGTAAGCTGTGATTCAATATACGGTTCTCAATTATTGTTTAATCAGCAGCCTGGAGAAACTTTATTTACTTGGGATGGTATAGAAAAAGGTAATTTTGATGAAATAGAGTGGACTGTTTATAAAGAAGCTACTGATGTTTCACCTTCTTATTATAAGGTGTTCAGAGGCCCAATATCTCAGTATAATAAATTACCTATAATTCTACCGTATGTTGGTACATATAGTGTAGAAATGAAACTATATGATCTCTATAATAACATTTCATCTAATGTTAAAACTGATTTTATTTGTGTTGATTCTAGGGAGGTAGAATACTCAGGATGGTATCAGGCAAGAAAGGAAAATTATACATGGTCAAGTGAAGGTAAATATTTATGGAATGATTATGGTTCTTTATGGAATTTACCTATTGCGCCTGAAATGACATGGGATGAAGAAACACCAAGCCTATATGAATCATTAGACAGAGTTAATGCAATACTAAATAACTTTGGCTTAGGTACTTCTCCTGATTTTCAATTATTAAATTATCAAGATGATGGTAAAGCTAGTTTTTCTGGACCATATAGATGGGATAATTTAACTACAGGAGGATGGAATGATACTTATCATTTATGGTGGGATATGACAAGTACTACTGGTGATACCCCGGCATTTTTTCAATTTTCTGAAGTTGTACCAGAAACCTATTTAAAAATAATTGATACTAACGGTGAAACTGCAGAACATTATTTTAATTCATCTACAACAACATTAGCACAGGCAGCTGCAAGTTTAAATACTAGTACAAATAGAATTATTAATAAGTATGTTTACAATGTAGTTTATGATGCCTTGAGTAATCAGAAATTTATACAAGCCGTATGTAGATACTTTGGTGTACATGGTGATTGGAAATATATTGATATGGTATATGCCAACGGGGATAGAGTATGTCCCAGTACTGGAGTAACTGGAGCACCATTCCCTACAGGTACTTTAGATTGTCCTAGCTTAATTTATAGAAAAGGGTTACACAAAGCAAGCAACCCTACATGGAATACTGCCAAGTTTATAAACAACGGAAAGACATTACCAAAAATGACTTGGTTAATGTTTGTTTATGATAAATGTAAAATTCCAGGTAAAGCAAACCCTAGGTGGATAATTAAGAATACAACTAACCCTAAGATGGCTGATATATATTTTGAGAGTAAATACTTAACATATCTGTTTAAGGAATCTGGTAAATACGAGATCACCCTTGAACTTACAGATACGAATGGGAATAAATATAAAAAGGATAGAAATATCCTAGTAATTAAATAAAGAAAAGAAATGGCAATTAGCGTAACAGAAATTCTTGGAACAGATTCATTATCCGGATCCAGACTAGTATTGAATGATAACTTCAATATTTTGACCAGTGAAATTAATGCAATGGAGGTTTATTTTAATCCTACTGCTGGTACTATTACTAATCTTAATGATGTTAAGACAGAATCATTAAGAGTTGGTTTAAGTACTATCTTGTTAGATATTAATGCTTCTACATTTGATGTTTTAACAAATGTCAATATGTCAGGAAATTTAAATCTAAACGGTGGAGGATTATTCAGAAATGATATGGACCCTACAACATTAAATGACACTCTTGCAGCAGGTTCACCTATAGCGGTTGGAACAAGTACAGCAATACCACCTTACACAGTAGAACGTGTAGGTAATTCAGTATCTGGTGTACCTGTAGTAATTCAACTAAACGATGGTGCTGTTGGGCAAGAAATATTTTTTGTATACTCAGAAGCACACGCAACACCAGGTATTGTAAGTATCCAAGGTGCAGTTGATCCATTAGTATTACCAGGTGGTACTAATGTTGAATTAAATGCACAAGGTAATACTGCTCACCTATTATGTGTTGATGATGGTACAGGAAATGGAGTTTGGTACCTAGTAGGTGGAACAGGATATACAATAGTTTAATAAAAAGAAAAGGAATACATGGCAACGACGCCTTTAATTAAAACACCGCAAGCGGATGGAGGTACTTTTTATACCTTCTCCTCATCGGCACGAGATCTTTCAAAGACCCTTAATAATGATAATCTTAAGTTGGTCTTTTCTAAGTTTGTGCTTTTAAATTTACCAGACTTTGACGGTTTGCCATACCCAGGGTTTGGCGCAGATCAGAATTATATGCAATTTGATACTATTGATGGTATGATTGCGAGTGGTGGGCTTAAAGGCGATCCTAATGTTAACTTTACTGAAAGTCTTCAAAATTATGCGCTAAATTTAGAAGAGTTAATTATCAGTGATGCTAATTATGATAATACAATACAGAGATCTGTTGCTGAAAGAGTATTCTTTAAATGGTTAAAGGAAACTGGTGCGATGCGATTCAGGGCTGCTACAAACCTTGAAAAAAATCCTGGTGTAACTAGGCCTTTGTTTGTTGAAGAAGATTCAATTAATACTGCTACACTACAATACAATAGGGTAGTAAAGTATATAGGAGATATTGATATTGTTAATAATGTAGATAAAGCAGGAGAGGCTTATACTGAACTTTATATTAATGTACCTACTGAAGTTGGTGGTACCCCTACAATTTTATTTGATTCTATATCAGATGCAAATTATCAACCTAGCCTAAAGATTCAAGGTAAAGATGAGTTTATTTTAGGCCGAGGGCCAAGTACAGTACAGCCACAAGGATTAAGTATTAATGCATTTTATGATTATGATAATCCACTATTAGGGCCTGGTCCTGCTGGATATACAGATCCTAATGCAAATTGGATGGATGAACCAACTCCACCAACTACAACAAATTCTTACTTTACCGAACCTACAACATTTACTAGTCCATTAAGTATTAAAATTAGAAAAGATCCTGCTGATTATGGTAGCCCTGTTGGTTTCAGTGGTGTTACTTATATTAGATCTGAATTAGATGGAATTACAGTAGACTTTAATGCAAATGATTATGAACAGATTGTCACAGATCCTACAATATCAACTATACCGCAATTTAACGGTACTGATTTAGCGAGCACGTTTGAGTTTAATGCGGTATTAGTTTATTATGACTTAGTAGATACAAGTAATACTGCAAATACTGTTACTAACTTATATGGTATTTTATTAGTGGATAATATTACACCTACGGTTGATGGTGGTTATATTCAAAGGTACCCTAAATACAAACCTAATAAAGTTACTGGGCAAAATGGAAACAGTTATGGATTTAAAATTAATTTACGATTTGATGCTTCACCAGGGTCGGCCGGCATCGACACAATCGTTAATGACTATAATACATTTTCAATGCAGCTCTTCAGTGAAGCGACTGCACAGTTACAGGAATCGGCAAAAATATTCCAAACTCAACAATTAGAAATTTCTGAATTAGATCAAAAGGTTCAAACTTTAGAAAATCAAATAACTAATGTTGCTGATGTAACTTCATTACAAGCACAGATCACAAGTGTACAAGATCAATTAGATAATGCTAATCTGGCATTTGCTACTGATACTGTATTGTTGGATCTTATTGCTAAAAACTCCGATGAAATTCAAAGTTTAGCAAACGGTAATGTGCCTATTACATTGCAGTATAATACTGATGTAGTTAGACAAGGCACAGGTATAACGGTGGATACTAATACACCTAATTTAATAACCATATCATTAGCTACACAAGAGTATACATTTATGGTACCGTTTAACAAAGATGAACAATCAATAACAATATCTAATCCATTAAATCTTAATCAGGCTAACCCGCAAGTATTTACTTCATTAAGGACTTATACTAATATGCTAAGGTTAGATACTATTAATGAGGCAGGTGGGGATCTTAATATTTATGTTGATGATTCTAATATTCAATGGAAGACTGGGCAAACGCTAAGATTAACATTTAATAGTAACTTAAATATAGGATCAAGAAATATAAGAGTATGGACCGATTCGCCAAGTAGATTGAATAACGGTTCTTATGGAATATCTATGGGCGTTATTCCAAATGGAGATATATCTACAAAACCTATTATTGAATTTATATGCACAGAGCAAGGTGTTCTAAATTTCGTATATGATATAATTAAATAAATAATAAAAGAAAGAAGAAAACTAATGGCTGAAAACAATTCAATATCAACACTCTTACCTGAGCTTCTTAGATTATTTAATAATTCTTTAGAAAGTTTTGAAAAGGTTAACCAAGCTATCACTTCGAGCAATGAATCTGTTACTATTAACATTCAAAATAATAATGGTACAAATTCACGTGTTACTATTCCCAGTTTTGGTTTTCTTAAAAATTCTGTTGATAGGCTACAAAGTAATATAGATACCATAACTAATTTAAATGGTTCTAACAGCTCAATAAGATTATCTGATGGTACATTTAGAAAATTAGTACTGGCGAAAGTACCAACCGAGGCACAAGACTTAGGTAGCATTAATACTATTGAAAATTTTAACATTAAGCCTAATTGGTTTTTTGAAGAACTAATAAACCCTCTTCTTTATGTTTCATTTGATTTAACTGGCCAAGTACCGATTGATACAGAACGTGCAATAATACAAAGGTACATACTAAACACCAATACTCAAACTAAAGTTAATTATTTTACTGATAACTTTGAAGGTAGGGCAGATATAGATTATAATACATTTTTACAGGAAATTGTAGAGAGAAACATTTCATATGTATTAGATGAAGCTGTTGTAGATTTACCACCAAGAGTAAAAAGATATACTGGAAACTTTAGTGTACTAAGAATATCAGATGCTACAGTTACAGAGGAAATAAACGGTGTTAGCGTTACTTCACAAAGGAAACAATATAAATTAAATAAGATTTTTTATACTGATGCTGAGGCCGATTTTGACGATACTATACAATTAGCAGTTGGAGATAGCCTTGAAGTTATAGGTGATCCTATCACAACTAGATATAGAATTACTAAATTAGATTCTAGTACAAATACAGTCATTTTAGAATTGGTTGAAGGATCTGATGCTATTAGGATAGGTGCTGATATTTTAAAAATTGCATCTTCTTTGGAAGATAATGTACAGGTTGATGTTACTGTAGGATTTAATGAAAGGTGCGTTACTTTTGTAAAGCCTATTGATCCAGATTCAAAAATACCTTCAGTGAATTGGTCACCAGGTAGTGCATTTTATACTAATACTTTAACAACATTAAATGCAGCAGGAACTGAACAAACATTAGCAGAATATTATCAACAAAGTGCAATTGACTTTGGATCTATGCTACTTTCTTTTGCTGATGATAAAATTCCAACTACGAGGGAAGGCGTTAAACCTAATGCACCAACTACTAATGTTGAGGATTTTGCGGTTAAATTAATTAATGGGCAGGTTAGTGATTCACCGGCTATTGTAGAATTAACGGATTTAAATAATCAAAAAAATACAATTGAATCTACTCTTAAAGAATTAGATGGTGCAATCGCACAGAGTAGAACAAAAATACAAACTACAAATTATTCAACCGAGGTTGAAAGAGATGCTGATGTTAATGCTTTACAGGGTCTTGTTACTGAGAGATCTTCACAAGGTGAACTTTATGCATCTGTTGTTAAAGAAATAGATGCAAAGGCTAAAGATAATTCAGTATCAAGTATTTCACCTAAATATAGAGCACGAGGGTTTTGGTCAATGCCTCTTGAAAAATCAACCCCTGCTACAGGTACACAGTCTATTGTTAAATTTAAAATAAGATATAGGTATCTTTCAAATGATGGCGCAGCTAATCCTGTAGATCAATTTAAATTTACTGATGGGTCTGGTGAAAGCCAAGGCGCCTTTTCAAATTATAATATTGTAGAAAGTACATTAAGACCTAGAACAAAAAATCCTTTAACTGGAGTATATGATTGGGTTGACGTAGATGCAGATAATGCAGAAGCAGTTAATATTAACCAATTAGATATTCCTATCAGAAAAGGGGAGAAGGTTGAAGTACAAGTTAAATCTATATCCGAGGCGGGGTGGCCATCTAATCCATTAGAAAGTGATTGGTCAATACCTGTGATTATAGAATTTCCAACTGATTTAAGTTCTGATAATGCTGTAGAAGCAATTATTAATCAGAACCAACAGGATTTGGCTAAAGTCAGTTTAGAAGAAGATTTAAATGAATTAGGAATACAGCAACACTTAAGTAGCTCTTTTGTTGCAAATGAAACATATTTTGCCCATTCATCCCCAGTAATTGCATCTGGGTTTTTATCAGAAAACCAGACACCTATTGATTTATTTACTAAATTACAGGAAATGCAAAATCAGTTAGATTTATTTTCTGAAATTCTTGCTAATGCACAAGGTGAGTTGGTTGTTACATTAATTGATGATCAAGGTAATGTTACAAACTTAAAAAGAAATGCTACTACAAAAGTTTTTGCTGGATTTTATTCACAAGAAGTATCTAATCTAGATGACCCAAGAGGTGCAATTATATCTAAGACATTCTTTATTAACTTAGCAAACAGAGAACAAACAGGATTAAGATTAGTTTCAAGAATCGCAGGTAATCGCCAAAGAATGGTAAAGCAATCTGAAAATCCAACTTTTTCAATTGCTGATGCAACTAGTGGAAGCACAATATTACCGGCTACATATTCATGGTTAGATAATAATCAAAACCAACAGAGTAATGGTAGAGCTACATATTCGGCTGATGATGCAGATTATAACACAGTAAGAAAATATGATCTAACTCCTATACTTTTAACTAACCCAACCATAAACAGTTCTTGGGCATATGGGCAAACTACATCTATAGCACCATTTCAATCTACACAAAATAAAAATCAATTTATTAGCAGTAGATATAGCGATGTTTCAGCAGAAGGTAATTTTTATAGTTACATTAATCCTGATGGTGATTATACATTTAATTTAGATACTGCTGAAAATTTCTATGGGAGAACTTCTGATACTGGTTCAATAGGGGCAGGTGAATTCTTTTGGGGCGGAGGATTTGATCCTACCACAGGGTTACCTAACACCGCGGCGTCTTATCCAGTTGGTACTGGAGATGCCACATTAGAGGTACATATATCTCATCCTATTATTCAAAACATGGATACGTTTAGAACTGCATACATTGCAGCAACAGGTGATGAGGTTACATTAGGTGCAGTAGGAAGCGGTTTACCTACGATAGCTCAGGCTAACTGTAGTACTAGTGGTAATGGTACTGCTAATGTTATGTTTAGGCATTCTAAATTTATTCCACTCCAATCTGACGAAACTTATGGAAAGCAGCAAGCAATTTATTTAAATGAAAATATTGAAAAACTTAATTCATATGCAACAACGAGTACTTTAGGTGGGCAGGTATTTCCTGCATCAGGGCAAGTAATACAGGCTAGCCCTTCTCTAATGGCTATACCAAATTTGCAGAATGTTAATTCTGGCGAGAGTTATAGTAGGAATGCAAAAACATCATTTGAGACATTTGATCAATATACATTAGGTAAGCAATCATGTGGATCCTATCTTTTTATGTCAGGAGATGATCATCAAAGTATGCAAATAAATGGGGATTCAATTCAATCTTCTGCTATTATACAATTTGGTCAACAGAATTCCGTAAATATACCTATGGTATTTCAATATAGAATGACTGATTACTTCGGTACAGGGTCTGGGTCATCCGGTGGGTTAGGTAATATTGCTGGTGATAGTACCGGTGCAACTGTTAATGTAACATATTCTAAAACTATTGGATTTGACATTTTCCCTAATAATCAAGATGTTTATCAATATGATGTTGAAGTATTTTCCAAATATAGATCAGATAATCTTAACCTGGATGTATTCCCCGCTAAGACAGTTACAAAAGGTTTAAGCGATCTGGAAAAGGTATTAGTTAAATTAAGTCCAACTGTTACTGAGACTAGAGTAAACCAAGTAGTTAGAAGTGGAGGTGGATCTGCCAGAGGTGGTGGAGTAAATCGAGGCTTTGCTCAGGAAACTGAAGTAGATGGTGGTGGCTTCTTATAACATTTAGTTTTCATTACCTTCATGGTGAATAAATAAAAAAAGTGAAAATTAAATGGCCGAAAAACTTTTTGATAAGGCATCCTATAGTGTAGTTAGAACTAACCCTAAATTAACAGGTAATGTTAAACTTGTTAGTAACGGCTCTGATCTCTATCTTGAATCCTTTAGTGCTAATACTGAACTATCTTCATCTACATTTAAAGGATTTAAAGTAAATGGCAAAGATACTTATGACCGGGATGTTTGGAGATTCTTTCAAGGTGGTAAGTTTCCTGCAAACCTAGCATATGAAGTGTTTCAGGAATATAAAGATGTTTCAGTACTTTCACAGTATCAAAACCAATATGAAATGTTTTATTCTGCAGGTACTAGGTCAGTTTCCTCTGATGTATATTCCGAGGACTTAGGGCTGTTAGCACCTATTTGGTTAAATGAACAAATTCCTAATAACTTTGTAATTTTTAGGATAGACAATCCAGCCGCAGTTAATAATATCAATGAAACTTTACAAAATGCCAATTATTTAGATGCGCAAACTTCTTCTGAGTTTACACGAAATGTATTGGAAAATTGTACTGCTATTAAAACTTTTGATTTATCAAGCAATAGTTTACTAGGATCGTATTTAAGAAATTATAGAAACCAAGAATCCTTTCCTACTACACCTCTTAATATTTCATGGAGAAAAGATGAGCCTATACAGTGGGCCGGTATAAATTATAGAAAAGGTGGGTTTACACAGTCCGGTAGTTTTTCTTATGATGGATTAGTTACACAAGATACTACAATTATTAATAATGAATACTTTTTTACACAAGGGTTTGAAAGAAATAATGTATTATTAGCTAATCTAATTAATATGGAGTTTTTATTTAGTGATGTAAATGCAAAAGATTATTCTATTAATAGGTATTTCGGATTATATGTTAATGAAGTTGAAGAAGGTTTATTTGATATATCAGGTGAGGGCTTTTATAAAAATACAGAAAAAACACAACTTCCTAAAATTAAAAACATATATGAAGTATCAGAACAATTGAATACTCCATTTGAAATAACAAACACTAATGGTGTTCTTATTTACTTGGATCCTGCAAAAACTACCACAGTAACAGGATTACCTACGCCAACCCGCGTTAATGAAGTAGAGTCAATCTTTTATGTAAAAGATAAAGATAATCAATTCCATACTATCAAAAAAGGATCCACTTGGGGTAATAATGAAATAAGATTATTTGATACTGAAATTGACATATCTAGGTTAGCTGGATTTAAGGCACCTGATACTTTTGCTAGTGGAAAGGTCCTTAAACAAAAGGGTAATGCTACCTGTTTTTTCGAAATAAAGGATGAATTAACGGATGGGTTTAAAATTACATTTTATGATGGTTTAGATTTAGTTGGAGAAGTTGCAGCTAGTACAGCAGAGGCCCAAATGCCAGGTAGTAATAAAGAGCAGTTTTTTAATCCTAGCGGTACACCTAACGAGATTGCAATCGCAATTACTAATGCTATTAATAGAGGCATTTCTCGTGAAGTAAGATTTTTTGAAGCATCATATAATAATAATATTGTATATGTACAATCTAGATTTGGTGGGAGTAGATTTAATAGGCTTAATTTTGAAATAGACTTCACATCTTATCCGTTAATGATAAATTCAATATCTACATACCCTACTACTTCTCTTTTGAATCAAGGTAGAAATTTTGTAGGAGGTACTGATAAAACAGGATCTGTATTAAAGGTTCCTAATGGTGATCAAGATAGGTTTGATATAGGTAATTTTGTACAATCTAAAGATGGGTTTGCTAAAATAGGAGATTGGATTCCTTATCTAAACGAACCTATTAAAAATGATACCGGTAATATTATTGGTTATAATAATGTTAATGAGTTTGTTATTATTACAACTGATGATAACCAAATAGAAGTAACCAGGAGTGGACAGGTCGCTCTGTATTCTGATTATAGACCTTCGTTTGGTAGATTTTCTATTTTTCCTATAAAGGATTTTGATTTTGATTTTTACAGTACAATGTACAGTGAGTTAGGTGAATTAAATTTTGAAATAAAGCATTATAATGATAAGGATTCTAGCGGTAATTATATGAACATTAGTGCAAATCCTGAAGTAAGATCATTTTACGATGATGGTGGTTTTTCTAACTTAATAGGATTGCTTAGAGATGCAGACCCAGACACAACATTTGATTCTGTAATTAATTCAGAATATGAAAGATTAGAGGAAAACTTTTTAACGCAACAAGCAGTTGCATCCAGAGTAATACCTTATATTAATAAATGGTCTTGGGTTAATGATGGTAAAAATGTTAGAAATAAACCATATAGCCTAAATGTAAGTGAAGCATTTGGACAGAATAATTTTGCCCCTTCTAAGTATACGGTCGGACAAGACCCAATTGGGTTTACACATGAATGGTATTATTTATGCGAGTTCCCATTTTATTTTAATAATGAGGCAATCCAAAAATCATGGAGTTATGTAGATAAAGCACCAGTAGATACCATAGAAGAAAATCCTATAACAGGTGCTGTATATACCCCAGGTACTTTTCAGAGAGTAGATAAAGATTATTTTAATGATTATTTTATTGTAGATAAGTTTACCACTGGTGGTGTTATAAATCTAATTAATAGACAGTTAAGATATGGTAGATTTAACGGCGGAGATGAAAAGAATTTTGCAGAAGCATTTTTAAGAGGCGTAAGAGTTATAGCTAAACCTAAGGCAAACCCGCAAGAAAGACCAAACTTTAATGCCAGGTCATTAAAATATATTAATGATGGTAGGTTTAATGATTATAGGTTTTCTGTTATGTTAATTCCTAACGCACCAGATAAACCACAGACTCAAATAAAATTTGTAAAAAATGACAAGTGGAAGACAGTTGTCATGATGGTATTTTTAACATTAGATAATGAATGTATAAATAATGGTAATCAAAGTATTGATAGAACTACATTATATTCATTTGAAAGTGACTATAAGGTTTATACCTCTGGGCCTAATGAATGTGAACCTATTACATCTACTGGCTCTGGGAGTGATTATGAATTTAAAAATGGTAGTATACAAGGTGCTGTGAGTTTTTCGGCTACCCAATATGATATATCGCTAGGCTCATATATAGTACAAGGGATACCTGATATAAACGGTAACCCACCTAGATTTTTAAGAGATCTTACAATAGGTAGTGATGGTCAATTTAATAATGTTAGTATTACAATGACAACGAACTCTGATGTATATGAAATAACTAATATAACTAGAGTTATATCAGATACACAATTTCTTGTAGAAGGCCAATTTTCTTTATATAGAAACGGTTTACCTTTTATACCAGGTGGTCCAACACCTAGTAATAGTAATATGTCACAGGCTATATATGAAACTGTTGAGGGTGGATTTAATGCATATACATCAAGATTGAGAGACATCGGTTTTGCTAGTATAATTAAAAATGTAAATCAAGGATCTCCTAATATTGTATATGAAACCATAGATAAAGATGGCAACCGGGTATTAGACAAAGATGGTAATATTGCCCAAACATTTGTAATTGAACTAAGGGCACAAGCTGATATTCTAAAATCAGTTTATGTAGGTGTTTTACCTGATCCTGCAAAGCCTACTGTTTTTAACCTTACTGATGTTATTGGTTATGATCTTTCTTTACAGACTAAACCTAGAATAACACCGATAGGTAGACATGCAGGTTATTACCAACCTACGGCTTTATCTATAATTAGTTTCAGAGATCCATATTTAAATATTGATTTTAATACCTTAACTGGTGTCACGACTAGCACTGGTGGTAGTATACCTGATGAATTATATAAATTTAAGGTAATGGAATTATGTAGATATTCCAATACACAATTCAATAGTAAGGACATTGAAAACTTTGGCCAAATAAAGAATTTGTTTTATCATAAAGTTAATGAAGAGGATCCTTCAACGGTACTTGAACTTTCTCAAGATAGCGCATATCTAAGTTTGTATCCTTTAATTAACGAGGTTGGTATTGCAAAAAGAGATTTTTATTTATGGTCTTCAAATTGGGAACCATCATATTTTACAAAAAGTATTGATAAATCTCAAATAGAAACTATTATTGGTACAAAGGCAATGACAGAAAGAAAATCATATTTTGGTTCTAAATATTTAAAAGTACCACAGCAAATACAGTTAGAAACGTTTAATCATTCACCTTTTATTAAAGCTGCGATAAAACAACCTTCTTTGATAGATGGTACATTTATGACTTTTGAAAATGATACAACTGTTACTTTTTATAACTTTATACAAAAGAGATTAATTGAGTATCTATTTGAACCAATTAAAGAACAGTTTAAAAAGTATATAAAACCTGAATTTAGTTTTGGGGATATTGATACACTAGATGACGATGTTATAAGATACATAACACAAAATATATTACAGCTATATAAAATATCAAATGTTGATTTTTATGTAAAGAGCACAAGACAAAAGGGACGATTAGATTATTCAACTGCAGAATTAACAGATTCGGAAAAAACTGCAGCAGGTCTTTCTATAAATACTTCAGTAGGATCAAAATTATTGAATACTAATCCATTTGATCTTAGCCTAATATATAACAAAAGAAAGGGTTTTACTGAATCGTTTGGTTTTAGTATCACCATAGTTAAAAAATAAGATTTAAAGATGGCAATCACCATACAAGAATTAATTGCTTCGGATACTATTTCACAGGCGGTTGATAAAATTAATTTTAACTTTGATCAATTACTGTTAAATGGAGGTGGCCCAGTAGGACCAGCAGGGCCTATAGGACCATCTGGACCAATTGGCGGTAGAGGTGAAAGAGGGACAGAGTGGTATGAAGGTACTGATAATCCTAATGTAACACCACCAACAATTACACCTTTACAGGCTGATTATTACTTACAAAGTAATGGTGATGTTTGGGAATACACAGGTTTAACATGGACAAATACTGGTATAAATTTAACAGGACCGCAAGGTCCTACTGGATCATCAGTAGGATGGTCTCAATTTGGTAATGCACCAAACCCAGGGAGTCCAAGTAATGATACATATAGTGCAACAGCTAAAAATGTTTCTTACCCTTCATTAATGAATCAATTAGATAATACATTAAATGCAAATAATGAAGGCGTTCCAGTTGCAGCGTTTGGTATAGCCGGCCCTAATGATAATGATTATCCAGGTATACCATTAACATCTGCATTTAAATTAAACACATTAATAGCAGGTCAATTAGATTCATCTAAACTATCAACATTCATTCACCAAAAGGATTCAGGTACAAGGAGTATTGTATTTATGGGTGGTGGTAATATTCCTGGTGAAAATTTTGAACAGAACGACCTAGACAAAATGGTTAATATCAGTATAGGTACTGATGATAAACTATTATTAAATGTTCCTAAAAAAGGTACGATTGGTGCGACTTCGTCTGATTTAGCAGGTTTGCTTGCAACTGTAGATGACAGAGGATTTTCTTTTAGGGCAGGTAATAATTTCATAGTTGATACTGGTACAAAAGGTTCACAGGATTTTGCAAATGATAATTCGGATGTTAACTTTAAGTTAAGTACATTAGCTGGAGCGGCACAACCAGCAGAATTTAATGTTACTACAATTGGTACTGGTGGGAATAATAGATTTGCAATAGGTGGAGGATTCGCACCACCTGCATTGGACCCAGGGTTTGACGGGGACATATCTATAGAGACTAATAATATTTACGGTTCTGTAAATTCAATATTTGCCATAGAGGTTGGAAGCGAATTAAAACTTTTTAACAATACACCTGGTAATTCTATTGGGTTAACATCTACCGCAATTACATTAAATGCTGGTGGTGTTAGTACAATAGATGCTTCAACTTCTGGAGGGGATATTACATTACAGACTACAGGCGGTGGTGAAACAAATGTATATAGTAATACCGGAACTAATATGAAAACTGGTAATAGTGCAATTGAAACAGATGCTAGTTCTATTCGTTTAATAGGTGGTGGTACTGATCCAAATAATAATATTAAAATCTATAGTGCACTCCCAGGATCTAGTGTAAGCTTAGGTTTAGGTGGTGGTAACAGTACAGGTAAAATTCAGATTGGCCAAAGACTGAACGGTGTTTATTGGCAAGATTATGCAGCAATAGAACTTAACTATGCTGATCTCACTAGTGGAATAATTAACTTGAGAGGAGCTATACAATATACTAAAGACGGCACTTATAACCCTACAAATGCAAGTAATCAGTCTATTTTTATAGATGCAAATATTGCTGACTATGTAGCAGGTGATGTAATTATGAGACACGGTGATCCAACCCAGTTCATGGATATGGGCCTTGCGCATGAAGGATGGCATGATTATACTCAAGCTAGTGTTTGGATAGGTAAAGGTGGAGAAGGTGGCTTTGGGGCTGATGATGCAGGGCTAGGTATTTTCTTAAATGCTAACGAACAATGGTCACAAGGCGCTCAAAACCAACCTACAAATGAAAGATTTGCTGTCTGTGAGGATTGGACCAAAATTAGTAATCATATGATTTGGGGTGGCGGTAAGAATAATCAGGGAAAACAAGTATTTGAATTTGACCCATTGATGAATGTATCACCAAATCTTGAGATTGTGGCAAACAAACCATACGTCCAAATATTTGTAGGGCCTATAAATTCTGGGAGTTATAGTTGGACTAATTATAGCAATGGAACGATTTCTGCTAAATCTATTAATTGGACTTTTGAGCTAAAGCCTCCTACTACTGGTTTATATAATGGTCAAAGGGTTACTATAGAAATAATATATTATAATTCAAGAATTGTTTTACAAGACCAGAGAAACCCACCACCATACCCACCGTCAGTAACATTAACCACTGCTGGTATAGTTAACTTAGAATGGGCTATGAACGATGGAAGTGGTGCGCCACAACAGAATTTGACCCTTGTAACTTCACCAGTTGGACCGTATGCACCCCTAAGTCTTACCGCCCCAACTAGCTTAGCTACGGTTGTTGGTAGAAGATGGGTTGGTGATTTTATTTATAATGGTGATACGAATGTAATAACAAATACACCAGGTAATACCCCTAACCAGCTTCTCAATAACAATGCAACGCCAGAATGGTCTTTAATTGGACATAGTGGAATTATGAGTATAACTAGATAATAATAAAAATAATGAATAAAAAGGAAAGAAAGGAATTAGCTAAATTTATAGATAGATATAAAGAGATTGAAACCTCTATAGATCTTATGCAAAAAAGTATTCAAAGTTTAGCCGAAAAAAGAGATAGTCTTTTTGATGAGTTAGATCAAATGAAAGGAAATGAAAAAAGGTTCATGGACAAGTTAATAGAGAAATATGGAGAAAGTGAAGTTACTCCATGGAAGCTAAAACAAGTCTACGAAGAAGGGGTATGATAATATTAAAGAATATACTAGGTATAATTACAGATCCTAAAAATACAAGGATGTTTTTATTAGGTGGTATCGTAGTGCTATGTATTTTATTGTTAAGACAATGCCAAGCAACGGATGAAGCAAAAGGTGAAGCAAGTAGAATTGAAAATAATTGGAAGGCTTCATTAGATACTATTCAAAATTATATTGATGCAAATGGTAATGCAGCTGCTGAAATAAGAGCTCTTAATTTAACATTAGAAGAAGTTGAAGAAGAGTTAGATTTTGAAAAAGGCAAACCACCGCTAACTGTAATAAAAACAGAGACTGTTATTAAGGAGGTTATTGTTGAAGTTCCTGTTACTGTTGTTGATACCATAGTAGGAAATTTTAATTCTGCATTAACATTTTCAGATACAGCGACATGGGGTAAGAGTTTTAGGGACGTTGGTGTTTTTGTTCCGTATGAAGTTGATGGAACTATTGTTGATTTTGGTAATGCTACTATTGACTTAAAACAGAATATATTTTTATCTGCTTCATTAACGAGAGATAATAAAACAAAAGAATTATTTGTAAATCTTTCAACCGATTATCCAGGCACTACATTTAATAGTGCGGAGGGAATATTGATTGACCAAAGAAGTAAAGCATTTAAAGATTTACAATATCAAAACAGAAAAACATTAGGACTAGGATTGCAGTTAGGTGTTGGCTTAAGCGGTAATGGAGTAACACCCTATGTAGGGGTTGGTTTAAATTATACACCAAAGTTTTTACAATGGTAAATAAATAAAAAGAATGGAATCATCTAAATTCATACAAATAGCAGACGGTATTTTACTGGAGTATATTTATACTAGCCAGTCTAATCCTACTGAATTTAATACTGCCACACACCCAATAGAAATTATGAGGGATGGTCATACTGGTGGTAGTTACCTATTTAATCCTGAGTCAGTTTCAGCTGAAATGGGTAATTATATAGATATCTCTGCAGCTGCAATAAACAAGAATAAAACTCAATATGCATATTTGGATAATGATATAGGAGTTCCTTATAATGATTTTGATCCTGAATTAACCGATAGTGTAAATTTATTACAGACGTTTAGTCCACAACAAAACATTGCATATGATAAAATAAGAGTACATTTTATTGCAGGATTTAGTTTCACAGGGTATGATGGTATTATTTTTGAAACTTTAGTACCGAGGAGAGATGGGGTACTTCTTAATTTATCCTCTATTAATTTTTTAAAAACAGACACACCTGTATTTAATCCAGATCCTGTTTTAATTAATGATAAGTTATACGCGTCTTATATAGAATGGAGAGTCCCTTCTCTTTATTTTATGAATAATGGTTTTGACCCAGCTGTTTCAAATAGCTTAGGTTACAAACTAACAGAAGGACAAGGGTTCTTAAGTACGCCTACTATAACATTTAAAGCTACAGGAATATATGAAACTATTATTGATAATGCCTATAACTATTATAATGTAGAGGAAATAAATGCAACCACATTTGCAAGTAGAGATATTTATGATAATGTCTATGCACAGGTTATAGAATCGGATGGTGGTGATTATTTTGAATTAAGCGGTCAGGTTACCGGTTCTACCTTTGAAGATTTTATAATGCAATTAAATGCTTCTTCAGGTGGTGCCGACAATATTGTATTTCATGAAATAAATGTAAGCGAGCAGATAGGTACAAATTTTATAAAAACAAGTACACAAGTTTTTACACAGACAACAAATTTTGATAATCCTATTTTATTTAGACCTATTATTTTAAATAGCTCAATTGCGGTATCCTTTTCAATTAACTATATGTTAAGAATTTATAATAGGTCTGATAATACGCAGATTGTAAAGATAGCTAAATTAACTTCGTTTGATGTTAATAAGTATGGTCGTAGATTAATGAAAATAAATTTAGGAGTAGTACCAACTGTTGCTAATGTTTATAATCAAATAGCTAAGGATGATGGTTCTAATATTATTGTAAATAATGGTGGAGTAGGTACAAAGCCTGGTGAAACATCAGATCAGATAGTAGAGCAGTTGGTAGTAAAAACTAAATATGTAACATCATTTAGAGATAGGATAAATGTAAAGGCTGCAATATCCCCTGCTAAAATACAAACAATAACAGACTCAGATGGAGAAATCACAGAATAAAGCAAAAACTATATCAAAGGCTGCTCTTTCAAAACCAGCTATCACTACTAAACCTGTTGGTATACAAAGTGGTATTGCTGTTACTAAAAAAGAGAGGGAATATTTTAAAAAGTTTACTTCTTTAAATCCTACAGCTGAACCATTACCGCAAGGTGAAGGTGTTATAAGAATATCACCGTTTGATGACTATGTTATTTTTACTCTCTTTGATGAAACTGGTAAAGATGGTGAAATGGAAGACACTCCAATTGATTTAAGTAATGTTGGGGTATTAACTTTAGTTTTTACTGGGGCAAACGACGAAATAAGAATCCCTAATTGGACACAAGTACAAGAAGTTGATTTATCACAAGGTCAGGTTTTATTCAGAATAGATAAAGAAGATTCAAAAAAGATATTAGCATTAGATAACCAAAACTTTTATATTTCTACTAGAATGGAAGACGAGAGCGGTGTTAGTGATGAAAGCGTTTTATATACCGGTACTTTTTTAACTGTACAAGATGAAGCTAAACAGGCAATGTCTATTAAGTTTAAAGAACAAGCTTTGTTATATGCGAGAGAACTTGAAGGCTTACAAAGAATTATTAAAAATTATCAGGAGGAGCTAGCTAAAATGATATCTTTAGACGAGGATCAAAATGCTACTATCGCCGCACTACAAGCATCCAATGCAGAATTAACTAATGAAGTTGCTACATTAACAGAACAATTAGGAACTACTGAATCTGAACTAGCTTTGAAAAACGCCCAGTTAGTACAAAAGGCATCTGAGGAAATAAAAAAGAAAAGAAATCAAATCAGGGCAATAGCAAAAATATCTAAAACGACTCAGTCTAAAGCAAAGCAAATAAGATACACACAGCAGTCTGCTAAACTATTACAACAATTTAATACTAACTCAACGCCTGTTTTTACCTCTATAAATGATATTAAGAATCAGATGTTTAATATTGATGATGAAAGAGAAGCATTTTAAAATTTTATAAGATATGATATTAAGTGCAAGAAATAATCAATTTAAATTCGAATTTCCTAGAAATTTTATACCTAAGGAAATTTCAGATAAATATAAACCATATTTAAATAGAATGCCAGGTTCAATGATAAAAGAACCTATTGACTATTTTAATTACGGTATACAATCAATGAATTTACCAGGGCCTAGTTTTGATCCTGTTACACAAAATGATTTTCCAGGTAATACTAGAAGGTTTAGAACGAGCCTACCTAAACAAGAACTTTTTGATAAAGAGCTAACAGTTACCATGCAAGCATTTGATGGCTGGGTAAACTATTGGATGGCTATTGAAGTTTTTGATTATTATTATAGTAGAAGTGGTAAAGAACCGTTTGTACCTGAAGGTGTAGGTTTACAGATGATTGACGGTGAAGGGAATATTTTTGTAACATGCCAGTTAAAAGACATGATTATGACTGGTGTAAGTGAGTTAGATTTAAACTTCTCTAGTAACACAATAGAATTCCAGACATTTGATATTACTTTTAGCTATAACATTCTGGAAACTAAGGTTAATCTAACTTAATATATAAACAAATAGAAAAGCAATGAAAACATTTAAAGACTATCTTACTGAATCTAAAGATGATACTTTAGATATACAAAAGCTACTTACAGAGTCGCATGAATTAACAGAAGAACATGAAGCCGCTATTGATGCTGTTGTAGATAGATTAATAGAAGATCATAATAACGGTAAAGACTTAGAAAAAGCAATGGAAGAAATTGTTAATGAAGGAATATTAGGTTCTATTTTTGGTGGTCTTACTGGTTTTGCTTTAGGTAAAGCAGTAGGAAAGGCCATTGCAAAAGTATTAGGTATTCAAAAAGGTGCCTTATATGATTTACTAACCAGTCGATTAGTTGGTGCTGCATTAGGAGCAGTATTAGGTAAAAGACTTTAATCCAATATAATTGATTTACACAGGTATAGATTTTTCTCTTAATAGTCCAGGTACATGTACACAGGACCATAAAGGCAATTACACATTTATTACATTCTTTAATTATGGTAATAGAATATGGGATGAAGAAGGTCGTAAAATACCTAAAGCATTTCAGACACATAAAGAATTAATAGACAATAAAACTATATTAGGGTTTCCTTATTATAGGCATGTACAAAACAAAGACTTTTTACTTAGGGAACGGGAGAAACTCACAGATGGTCAATCTATAGCAGAATTGATTAGCAATATTTTAGTTACTCTTTATGGTACCTCATCTCATAAAGTAGCATTAGAAGGATTCTCATATGGATCCAAAGGAAATTCATTTATAGACATAGTTCAATATAATACATTTTTAAGAAATGAAATTGTTAATTCTTGGGGTGTAGAAAATATCTCCATATATCAACCATCGCATGTAAAGAAATTAGCAGGTAAAGGTAATGCAAACAAGCATTATATGATTAAGGCCTTTCAAGACGATGTTTTAAATGATAAAGATTTAAGAAAAACTAAATTATGGAAATGGACTCAAGGAAAGGACTTTTCAGAAAAGATCCCTAAACCTATTGATGATTTAGTAGATGCGTATTTTATTTTAAATGCAAATAAAGAAAGGAAGTGATCATGGAATACTTTATACTTAAAAACCACTAAATACTTTAATGCTAATAACTAGATACTTCTCTTCCTTCAATTTAGTATATTTTATATATAGAGTTTAGAACTTAGTTTCAGAAAATTATGATAAAGGCAATAAAAAATAGAATATTTCTTAAAAAAGATGAACAACCGGAAAAAATCGGCAGCATATACGTACCAAAAACCGAAGGTCAGTATGCACCACCTTATTCAGGTACCATCATCTCTGTAGGTGAAGATGTAAAAGATGCTGACTTTAAAGTTGGTGTTAAGGTATTGTTTCATGATTTAGCAGGAACGGAATTTAATTATGATGGCGAAAAGATATTCAGTATCAGGGAAAATGATATAACTGCTATTTTACAATAAAAAAGTTCTGTTTAGTCTGAAACTAAATAGAGATATGAATATATAAATAACAAAGGAACTGATTATTCAGGGACTTTTAAACTGGCATATAACAAGGCAAAGTATATTGGCAATTCCCGGGCAAGTTAAATAGGCAATGCTTTGTTATGGCTTAAATTAAATAAATAACAAACAAATAAAAAGGCAATTAAAATGGCAAATGAATTCGACATTTTCAGTGTAAGCGTCAAGGACCTTGACACTGGAGACAGACCCGCACCAAGTAGCGATCTGTACACACCAAAACCCGACCAGGGAACTGACGGTACTTACCGTTCACTAATTAGGTTTCTTCCTAATGTAAAAAATCCACGCAAACCTTTCGTTCGTAAATATGTCTATTGGTTAGAAGATAGAGATGGCAACGGATTTTACGTAGATTCACCTTCAACAGTTGGAGAGAAATGTGCAGTACAAGACATGTTCTTTAAACTTAGAAATTCTGAATCTGCTGTAGATAAAAAGATGTCAGAAGGACTAAAGCGTAGAGAAGTATTTTATGCATTAGTACAAATCGTAAAAGATCCACAAAACAGAGATCTTGAAGGACAAGTTAAAATTATGAAGTTTGGTTATAAAATCAAAACTAAAATTGATGAAGAACTAAATCCACAGTTTGATGAACCTACTCAAGTGTTTGATCCGTTTGAAGGAAAGAACTTTGAGTTAGTAATTTCAAAGAAAGGTGGATATCCTAATTATGATTCTTGTAAATTCCAAGGGAGTAGATCTGCAATGACTATCAATGGAGAAGCAGTAACTGCTGATGACGCAGGGAGAACTGCAATTCTTGATTACATTAAAGATTCACCTGAGTTGGCTAACTTTGATTATAGACCATGGAATGATGAGCAGAGAACTAAAGTAATGGGCGTTCTTTCGCAATTTAGTAATCCAGGTTCTTCAATCGAAACCGTAACTCAATCGGTATCAACACCGGCACCTAAGAAAGCTGAAGCCGCTGCAGCACAGGTAACTGAAACTGCTGCACCTACTGCAACAGAAACAAAAACCGAAGATTCTTCTAAAGGAGATGATTTCGATGATTTTATTAATGGGTTAGATCTTTAATAAGTATGGCAACAGAAGTAACAATATCTTCTGAAATGAAAGCTCGGATCATCGATAAGGTGGTCCGAGTTCTTCATCAAAACCATTCTCATCCAGAAAAAAGAAGAATATTAGAAAGTAAAGAAAGACTAAATTTTGCGTGCCCTTACTGTGGTGATTCTCATGATTCACCTAGAAAGAAAAGAGGTAATTTATATTGGAATAATTTACAATTCCATTGTTATAATTGCTCTGCGCATGAAAGTTTGGATGTCTTTCTTAAAGACCATAATTTAAATTTTGAAGGAGAAGATCGTATTGATGTAATCAATTTCATTAAAGAAAACCGTAAAAACTTTTCATTAGGTGAAACTTTAGAATTTCATTTATTTGAAAAGGCAAATAAATTATCATTATCATTTGATGAAATTGCATTAGGCTTTAATGTTTATCCAATTAACTCTTTAACATATAGGGCTTATCCATATCTTAAGAGTAGATTACTTCATCATAAAACTGAAAAGTTCGGATATGACCCAAGAAGAAAAGAACTTTATGTTTTTAATTTAAATTCTGCTAATAAGATTATAGGATTTCAAGTAAGAGCACTTGATGATAATGGTGGTCCTAAATACAAAACATGGAATATAGAAAGGATATATGATAGACTAAAGAAACCTTTAAATGTAACAGAGGAAGAATTAGATTCTCTAAATAAGATATCTATGATCTTCGGTATTCTCACAACAGATTTAAGTAGAGAGTTTACAGTATTTGAAGGTCCTATAGATTCTTTCTTTATGTCTAATACTATTGGTCTTACTGGTGTTAAAAAACAAATATTAGATTTTGATGAAATACCAACTGTTAGATATTTCTTTGACAATGATATTGAAGGTAAATCTAAAATGATACAAAAACTTAAAAATGGTAATACTGTTTTTATGTGGGATAAATTTTTAAAAGATTTTAGAATACCTTCTAAAAAAGTAAAAGATTTGAATGATTTGGTTAAATATGAATATAAGCATAGAACTGGGTGTTTAAATCAGTTGGATAAATATTTTACAAACAACCATTTAGATCTCATATTTATATGATAAAAAATTATAATGATTTTGTGACAGAGCAATTTGATGATTTTTACGATGACTTAGAAACTTCTAAGAAAAAGCTTAAACTATTTACTAAGTTTAAAAAAATAGAGGCGGAAGAAGTAAAAACAAAATTTTCTTTACCTCAACCTAAAAGAAAGTTTCAACCAAAGATCAAACAATATAAAAAGACTAATAACGATAAAGGAATATTTTAATGGCATTTGACGATACACAAATAAAAGAAGCTAACGAGCAGTTAGAAATTAGATTAAGCACTGATAGAAATGATTGGAAAGCAAAAATTAAAGATCTTGTTTCTAAGCTAAAAAATATGAATGAGTTATCAGAGTGCCAAGTAAGAATGCTATCATACAGGCAAATCTTATTAGATAAGGTAACTGATTTTAAAACCACAATATATAAAAGGAATGCTACTTGGGACAGATATTACAAACAACAGTACCGAGAATATTCAATTAATTATGATGTTAAATTAACTAATGGTGAAAAGAACCAGTTTATAAAGGCAGATCTTTCTTCTCTTAGACAACAAATAGATATGTTACAATCTCATATAGATTATTATTATGAATGTATTAAGACATTAGATAACATGGCGTTTGCAATAAGAAATAGAATTAATCTGGATGATAAAGAATTTTAATGGAATTATCTCTGTCGGAAAATAAAAAGTTTTTAGTAATTGATTCATGTACCGAATTGGAATATGAACAGTTAAAATCTAGTCTTACTAAAAAAATAGAAGGCTGGAGATTCCACCCTTTAGTAAAGAAAAAGGTATGGGATGGTAACATTTCATTTATTAAAAGAAATAAAATTCCTGCAGGCCTATGGAAAGAAGTAATTGATATTTGTAAAGAATATGATTACCAATTTACATTAAACGGTATTACGGATATTTTTGACACTTCCATAGAGGAAGAAATATTTAGAGCTTGGGTAGATGAATTTTTTGCTACTTCTGAAATTAAACCTAGAGATTATCAAATTGATGCTGCTCTTAAAATTTTAAAGTATAGAAGGTGTTTAGCTGAATTAGCAACATCTGCAGGTAAAACCTTAATATCATTTATGGTATTGGCTTATATGATGGAGCAGTTAGGTAAAAAGAAAATCCTAATGATTGTACCTAATGTAAGTTTGGTAGTACAGGCAAGTGGAGATTTTGAAGAATATAATAAAGGTAGAGTTCCTATTAAGATTCAACAAATTTATGCTGGTGTTAAATTAAGAAAAAGCTCTAATGTAGTTATTGGTACATATCAATCATTAACTAAAAAAGATGAAGAATACTTTAGTCAATTTGACGCTGTGTTTGTAGATGAAACTCATAAAGCAAAAGCTAACTCTATTCAAAAAATAATGGATAAATGTTGGCACTGTGATTATAGATTTGGTTTAAGTGGAACTATTCCTAAAAGAGGAACTGTAAACAGATTAAGTCTTATGTCTGCTATGGGACCATTGGTTACACAGGTAAAGGCTGCTCATTTACAGGATGAAGGATATATTGCAAAATGTAAGGTATTACAGATCCACATGGATTATGCAACGGATTCACAAAAAGAAGCATTTTCCTCACTTTCTAAAAATCCTTATGATAGGCAAAAGTTATTTAGTTTAGAACAAAATTTTATTAATGAAAATGAAAAGAGACTAGATTTTATTTGCCAAGTAATTAAAAAGTCAACATCTAATTCACTAGTACTATTTCATAAAATAGCATACGGTGAAAAAATTTATAAACAGCTTAGAAAAATAACAGACAAAAAGGTATATTATGTAGATGGATCTGTTAAGTCTGATTTTAGAGAAGAATTTAAAAAGAGAATGGAAAAGAATGATGATGTAATAATTGTAGCATCATACGGTACTTTTTCTACTGGTATATCTATTAAAAATATACATAACATATTTTTTACTGAATCTTTTAAATCAGAAGTTATTATTAGGCAATCAATAGGTAGAGGTTTAAGAAAGCATGCTGCTAAAGATGTTGTAAAAATATATGACTTTATTGACGATTTCCGATATAAAGTAGATGACCATGACTGGGTGAATTACATATATAGGCATGGTATGGAACGAAGGAAAATTTACAAAGAAGAAAAGTTTCCTTTTGAGGTACAGAATGTTAGATACTAATATAGAATATCTTTCTCATGAGAGATGGATATATAAAAAAAGAATCAAAAAAAGATAATTATAATGAAACCAATCAAAAAGTTTTCAATGATGGCTAAAGCCGGTGATTCAATCAATGAATCTGCTGATGCTAATCACGATGCTGTAATGGATCTTGTTAAAAAAATGGGATATAACAGTATTGAAGAATTAAAGAAAGAAAAGAATCTTCTAACTAAATTAGAAGGTATAATCAAAGAGTTTACACCAAAGCAAGATATTTCTGAAGAAGAGATCGAAGAAGATAGAGCTGAGGACATAGCTGATGAAATTAAGAAAAAGGGAGAACCTAGATCTTTAGAAGCTGAAGAAGGCGACAAGGAAGAAGACAAGGAAACAGGTACTGCTGGTGAAGTTGCCGAAGAAACTGAAGAAGTTGAGGAAGATAAGGCTAAAGATATCGAAGATGAAGTATTAGCTAAAGGCGAACCTAAAGACTTAGAAGATAAGGCTGGTGATAAAGTATCTGATGATCCTTCAATTACTGCCGATGTTCCTGCTGAAGCTGATGAAGTTGAGGATAAGGATGGTGTTGAGGTTGCTGCTGAAGAGGAAGAAACTCCAGCTGCTACTAAAAGAATTATGGCTTTTGAGGATTTCATTAAAGAAAAAGAAGTTACAGTAAATAAGAATGTTAAATATCACGATGATGATGAAGAACCTGAAGATTATGCTGTTCCTGTAGCTGCATCTGCTAAGCCACTTGCTGAAGACGATGATGAAGACGAAGGTGAAGATGACGAAAAGAAAGGCGATGAATTAGAAGATAAAGGTGATGTTAAAGTGGATCATGAAGATGATAAAGAAAAAGAAGACCACTATAAAGGCGCTGTTAAATCTGATGATGCTGAAATTGATGCATTAAAGAAAGATGTTGAATATGACAAAGAGGAAGAAGATGATGATGATGATGACGATGACAAGAATGAATCAAGAATCATGTCATTTGCAAACTTTGTAAGCGAGGCATATAATATTGAAGAAGGTGTTGGTGAAGTAATTACTAAAGTTGAAGGTGATGAGATTGCTGATGAAGAGGCAGGTGATGATGGTATCGCTATTCCTGCAGAAAAAGGCGATGGTTCTGAAACTGCTGCTGGTATTGCAGGTGATATAATGGATATGGGTAAACCTAAAGATGTTGAAGGTAAAGGCGAAGAATTGGTTACTAAAGACCAAAATATTACAACCGCACCTGAAACGGCAAAGGATGAAGCTGATGTTCAGGGTACTGTTGTAGTAAAGGAAGAAGAAGAAATTGAAGCTGAGGAAGAAGAATCTGTTGAAGAAGCTAAGATTACTGAAAAGGAAATTAAATCTGCAGATGAATTTAAAGAATATGCAATGGCTATTCTAAAAGATGCATTTGGAGATGAGTTTGATGAAACTAAAGCAACTGAAACGGCTGAAGGATTACTTAAGAAATATGGTGAAGATTATGGCGCAATGGTTGGAGCTTTACAATCTACGATGGGATCGTAACAAATAAACAAATTTAATGAAACATATAAAACTGTTTGAAGAATGGCTGACTGACAAAGGTCAGCCATTTCTTTTTGAAGGTGGTGCTGCTGGTCATATGGCTCATCCATTTGATGATAAGGATTTAACCTTTGGTGATTTTAAGGCAATGATAGATGCTGGTCTTAGAGGTGAATTAAACTTTGAAGAAGATGCAACTGAAAAGACCGATGGTCAAAATGCATTTGCTACCATTCAAGACGGTGAAGTTAAATTTGCAAGAAACAAAGGAGAGTTAAAGAATCCAATGACTCTTTCTGAATTTAAGAATAAGTTTGAAGGTCATGCTAGTAAATTGGTACAAGATACTTTTCAATTTGCTGCACAGGATTTGGCTAGGTTATTAATGAACCTTTCACCAGCTGACCAAGAAAAGTATTTTAAGAATGGAAAAGACTTTATGAATATGGAGTTAATCTATTCACACAACCCTAATGTTATTCATTATGATACTGATGTTATTCAATTTCATGGTATAAAGGAAACGGATGGAAATGGAAATATTACAGGTACTAATAATAAACCTGCAAAAGAAATTGCAGATATACTTAAAAAGGTACAATCAGATATTGGTAAAACTTTTAAAATAATTCCACCTAGGGTTATTAAATTACAAAAAGATTTAGATTTTACTACAAACAAGAAAAGGTTTATAAACCAAGTTAATGCTTTAGAAAAAAGATACGGTTTAACTGATAGCGATGAAGTTGCCAAGTATCATGAAATGTGGTGGATAGAATTAATTAATAAACAATTCCCTACATTATCTCAAGATGTAAAGGAAGGCTTACTTAAGAGGTGGGCATACGGTGATAAGAAGAGTTTAAATATGAGATCTCTTGCTAAGCAAATTGGACCTAAGGAAGCTGCATTGGTTAAAAAGTTTGATAAGGAAGATGTTGCTAAAAAGTATAAAGAAAATATTAGACCCTTTGAGGATCTGTTTTTAGAACTAGGATCTGTGATTCTTAAAAATGCATCTGACTTTTTGGCGGCAAATCCATCTGATGAAGCACAAAGACTAAGATCCCAGATACAATCAGCCGGGAGTAAAATCAAAAAGACAGGCGGCGCTGATCAAGTAAGAAAGGTTGAAGCTGAATTGGCAAGGCTTGACAGAATTGGTGGAATAGAATCAATATTTCCAACTGAAGGAATCGTATTTAAATATAAAGGAAAAATTTACAAACTAACAGGTACCTTTGCTGCAATTAATCAATTGCTAGGTATTATGAAGTATGGTAGATAAAATAGTAGATACACCTATATAGATCACCTGTATTAAGAGTTAATATTTGTAGTATTTGTATATACTCTGAAAGTAGTAGAGTATGATAAAGGATAGGTATTGTACCATCCTTTTTCTATATAGCTATTAAAGCAAAGAATATATAAATTGATAATATAAAATAAGCAAATGAAAGAGTTAACTCAAATTTATAAAGATACCGGTAAGCAATTAATTAAAGATCTTTTTAAAGACTATCTAGTGGTAACTGAAAAGTTATCAGGTTCTTCTTTTTCTTTTAAGAAGAGCGGTGAAGGAATTAATTTTTATAAAGGTAAAAACCATAGGCCTATTAATCTCATTGATAGAACCATGATGGTTTATTATGAAAAGCCTATACATTATATAAAATCAATAGTCACTAAAAATTTATCATCAATCCCAGATAACTGGATGTTTTGCTTTCAGTACTTTCCACACAATAGCCCTGGTATTATTACTTATGATAAATTACCTAAAAATAATTTAGTACTTAGTCATATTTCAGTTACATCACCATCCGGTAAAGTCTTAAAGGTTATTGAGGATCCTAGGGTATTAAACGATTGGGCTAATGCATTAGGTGTAACTGCGTTGCTTCCAATATTTAAAGGTTATCTAACAGAAGATCAAAAGAAAAAGATAACTAAATTTTTAGATACCCCTAAAGAAGATCAATCTGCTATTTTTAATACTAATTCATTTGCTGAATATTTACTAAAGATTTTAAATCCTTCTATTCAATCTACAACTTTACAGAATGATTTAAAGAAACCGATTGAATCAATTATCTTTAAGTTTTATAAGGCAGGTACTAAACAAGTGATTGCAGCCAAGTTAATAGATCCTTATACAATTAACTTAATGAAAGATAAAGAACCGGTAGAATTAAGAAAATTGCCTGCAGATATTAATGAAATTATTTTATTGGATCTTTTAGCATTTATAGAAGAAAGAGGAATTAAGAAGCATGAGATATTAGGTGATACTGAAGATATGAGATACATAGAGTTAGTATCTAATATTTTTAATGACTATGTTACCAAGAGAGGTAAGGACATTACAAAAATTGATATTGAAAAAGCTGAGTTTGCAAAAGGCGATGAATTTGATTTAAATGTAGAATTAATACCAAGTCAAAGAACTAAAGATATACTTAACAGTAATCCTAAACTAAAAGACTTATTTAAAATAATGCTAGGTTCTTTAAAAAAGAAAAGAAAGAACACAGGTAACATTATGACACCATCGGTTATTGAAGATTTTAATAAAATGATAAGTAAAGTAATTGATGTGATTCAAACAAAAGACGATGGTAAATTTAAAACTTTTGATGATTACTTAAAAATTAAATCTACTAATGAATCTCTTTTACCTAATGCTGAAGAACTATTAATTGAAGATAAAGTATTAGACTACAATAACTTTATTCAATTAGGTAAGGTTGTCATAGAGGCTGATGTAATGGATCAAAAAATCAAAAACCCTGAAACGGGAAGAAAGGTAAAAGTTTCTTCTGCAATCGGTTATGATAAAGACACTGCTGTTTATAAAAAGGCAAAAGAAGTAATTGGAGGTAAAGAACCTAAGGAAGAGGAGAAAAAATTAAAAGGCCTTTCTAGAATAAATGATGTTATTCAGAAACAAATAAACGATATTAAAGATCCTGACCAAAAAGAAAATGCCGAAAGAGTATTATCTGCAATGGAAACTATAAATGACCCTAATGCATCAGATGATAAAAAGAAAGAATTATTTGGTGAATTGGTAGAAGATGAAATTATTAAGAAAAATCAAAGCGGTTCAAAGTTTTATGTAGATACAGCAAAAACCGGTTTATATAGAAAGGTACTAGGCGACAAAAGTTCTCCTGCTTCAATAGTTAATGTTGCAAAAGATTATGGCTTAGATAATATTGATAAAGAATCTGCAAATCGCATCGGTAAAAAACAAATGACTGGTGCTAAGCTATTTGGTGATAAAAAATCTCAAACCAAAGTAGGTGTATCTGAAAAGGGAGTTTCATTTGATGGTGTTGATTATAATAAACAAGAAATACCTAACATTGAAAAATTAGAAAAAATATATGGCAGTAAAAAAGAAGCTCAAAAAGCAGAGGCTGCATTAAACAAATATAATGCTATTGTAGGACAAGCACAAAAAGCTTTTAAAGACCAAGGTGAAATGGAAACCTTATCAGCATTTCCAGATACTCCGCCAACAACACCAGAAAATAGAACTAAATTAAAAGACGGCACTGCTGATATTATAGCTGACGGATTTAAGAAACAGTTTGGAGATAAGAAACCTACTAAAGCACAAGAAAAAATAATGAATGATTTTAAATCACTCAAAGATATTAAAGATCCAAAAGAATATGATGAAAAGTTAATGTCTGCTACTGGTGCTATGATGTTAGATCCTTATATGAAAACTGGTGCTGCTGATGTAGTAGAGATGGTTTCTTATATGAGAGAATTAAATAAAGGAAATAATGTTTATATGCCAGCTGCTTCTAATTATCCACTAGGCGACATTATTTCAATTTCACCCGAAAAAATTGATTATGAAAAAGATTCACCAGAAGAAATTCAGAAAAAGATACAATTAATTATGGCTGGGGTTGAAGCCAGGTCAATTAAGAAAGGTGCTGGTGGTGCGTCTGCATCTGGTGAAAAAACACAGTTAAGTGAATATAAAGAATTTACTAATTCAAAAGGTCAAAAAATTCCACCAAAGGAAACTAAAGATGACCTGGCAAAAATGTCAGATAAAACTAAAATGTATTCAGGTATTTTTGATGGTACAGCTGAAGATACTGAAAATACCGCTAATGAAATTAAGGATCTTGCTAAAAAGTATGACTTTGATTTAGATGATCCTGATTATATTAAGAGAAGAGATAAGTCTGTTGCTAGTGCGATTGCTTATGTTAAGAAAAAAGATCCAGATATAGATGAAGATGATCTTAAAGCCAAATATGAAGCATATTACAATCTAGGAAATGTTTATGCTAATACTTATAATGAAACAGTAAAATCTCAATTATTTACAAATGAGGTTTGGGGCGTTGATAAAAAGACAGGTAAAGCAACAGTAAATACTACCGATGGAATTAACTCTATTGCTAAACTTAAGTTTGAATTTAATATAGGATTTACAAAAACTGGAAGACCATCAAACCCAGTACCAACAAGGTTTAAAAATACAAAGGTTGAAGAATCTGAATAAATAAAAAAAGTGTACATGGATAATCTAAAAAACATACAAGATTTTATAACAGAAAAGAGAGTTACTGTTAAGAGGAGATATACTGAAAAGCATCCAGCTAAAAATGTATCTACTGCTGCTAGAGTTCGTTCTGCTATTTTAGATGCTGTTGCTGATGGTCATTTAACCGAGGATGAAGTTAACAATATACTATCTGAAATAAAAGCTCATAAGAGATGGCTTAAAAGAAATGTAGGATTATTTAATATTAGTGAAGATGAAACTGGAATTAAGAGATATTCATTATCTCCTTATGGTCATAGAGTAAGAACTGCAACTGCTCAAATTAATGAAGCTTTAAAAGTTCCTCATAAAGAACAAGGTAAGAAAAAGGTTAATATGTTTGTTGGTAGATTCCAACCTTTTACATTAGGTCATGTTAAAGTATTTGAAAAAATGTACAAAGAAAATGGAAAACCTGTAGTTGTATTTTTAGTTAGAGGAAAAAACAACGATCCTGAGAAAAGACCGTTTGATGAAGAAATGCAACAAGCAATGTTTGCTAAGATGGCAAAACAATATCCATTTTTAGAAACTGCTATTGTAGTTCCTAATGGTTCAATTGATACAATGTTTGCGGCAGCAAGGCCTGCTTATGAACCTGTGATGTGGGGTTATGGAACGGATAGAAAAAAATCATACGGTGCAATGATTGACAAACAATCATACCGAGATCAACTAGGAGTAGATCCTGATTTTAAAGGATATGAAATTTTTAGAACTGATGATAACATTTCAGCTTCTAAAGTTCGTAATGCACTAAAGATAGATGATGAAAAGACTTTTAAGAAAATGACTCCTAAAAGTATACATAGTTTTTATAAACCATTACAAAATATATTAGAACCAATAAAAGAAAATACCAATATGAAAAATTTAAAAGGATTAAATGATTTTTCAGTAAATGAATCCACTGAAATCAATGAAGAGTATATTGAGCTTATGCCTGGAATGGAAGAAGGGTTAGAACAAATAGTAGAAGGTTGGATAGAATGGAAAAGTGGACCTGCAACAGAAAAGAGTGATATTTCTCCAGCAAGAAAGGAATTATTAAACTTTTGTACAACTTATTTAAAAAAGAATATTAAATAATGTCTAAAGACGTAAATGAGAATGAAGCAGGTACTGTCGGTCTAAATCCTAATATGAATGTACAGGGTATGGATGCAGTAGAGCTACCAGGTAACCCTGGTTCAGCAAATTCTTTTGCTACACAAAAAGTCGGTAGCGGAGACGATCCTGAAGGCAAAAAGAAAAAGAAGAAGAAAGTGTTACTTTTATCATTTGATAAGTTTATGGATCTTCTTCATACGAAATAAATAAAGTATAAATGGCGGTACTACCTAAATATCAATTAAAGGCATTATTTGAAGCTGGAGATTTAATGACAGAAACCACACTAGGTGACTTTATTGACTCGGCATATAACCCTACACTTGTAGCTGGTGCTAATGTTACACTTACGACTGTAAGTACGCCTAGTGGTGATACAATTACAATATCATCAACTGGCGGTGGCGGCGGTGCTCCTATTATAGAAGGGCCTGGTATTGAAATTACCACAGTAGGTTCAGATAAACAAATTGCAATAGATTTAGATAGCGGTCAAACAAATTTAATTATAAACGGAAGTAATGAATTAACATTTGCAGGTGTTCATATACAAGATGAAGGTGTGTCAGTAGGTACTTATCCAACTATTAATTTTATTGGTGATGATGTATTAGCAGAAGATAGTGGAACACCAGGAAAGGTAAATGTTTACATTCCAACACCTACATTTGCATCTCATTTTAATACAACTGATGGTACAACAAATGGTATAGTTAGTGAAGGTGGTATTTCACGGTCTACTGTAAGAATCAGTTCACCAACAACAGAAGGTACACCTTTTGCAACTGGTGGCTGGGCAGGTACTAATAAACCTGCATATAATTCTGCAAACGGTTCTGTTACATTTTCAACTGCTCAGCAAGTTACAGGATTTAGTCCTGATGCAACCGGTGATGCAACAATAACAGTTACAGTATATGATGCAGATGGTGTTTCTCAATTAGCAACATATACTACACCAGTATTATATCAAACCGATGTACATACAGGAGGTAATGGTATAACTGTTACAATTTCAAATTATGCAAATGATACATCAAAGAGAAAGGCAGAAGTTGATATACAAGTTGTTGTAGGAACCGTATTTTCTAATAACGGAAGGGATGGTGGAAGATATCATGTAGAAGCAATAATGAATACCGATACCGTAACCGATGGGGGAGGTACTTATACATATACTCAGGCCGATGTGTTTTTTGATACAGATCCGTTTAACCCATCAATTAATGGAGCTGTCACCGTAGTAGAAAAAGCAGGTAGTGTTTTAAGTAAACATTTAAGTGGCGTTGAATACTATGTAGGTGGATCTAAGTTTTTATTAGATGTTACTGACATTGATAACTTTAATGAAAATACACAAGGAAGATCAAGTGCTGCACAATGGAATTTTAGAACCATCGGTACAGATTGGGGATTACCTACTTTACAATTAGAGGCATGGAATTCTTCTGTAGGTGATTTTCTAAATTGGACAAACCAATATAATGTACAAAATGTTGCATTTGATTATGATGACTGGGCTATTACTTCAAACAATTATAGATTTAGAAATACTGATGCAACTGCCACTGCTAATGTTTATGATCCATGGGATAGTCCTACAGGTACAAACAGTACACAATACCCAATTCTTGTTGATACTTATAGCGAAACAGGAAATTCAAATTCTTTAAGAGAAAGATTTGATGATGAACAGTTTAGGTTAACGAGAGATGCTGCTTCATATACTACATGGAATTCAACGCCTGCATTAGGAAGCGGTATATCAAATCAAACCGGATCTTCTGGTCCGTTTGATGACGGTTGTGTTGTAGGAAGTAATTTAATAAGAGCTGATAAATTCTTTGCCGATAATGGAAATTCCCCGGCATATGCAACAGTAATTAATAACTTAACTACATATCAGCCAGATGAAGGTGGTGCTAATCCTAACTATTCAGGATATACTGATACTGCCACTTATCATAGGTTATTTGAAACTACTACAAATCCTACTAAAGTTATAACAAGCTTTGAGTTAGTATTTAGTGGTAATTTTGTAAGTAATGCATTTAATGATCTAGCAAATGAAGATTTAAAAATATACATAAGAAAGAAGGCAGCACCAGTATCAGCCAATGTCGGTTTTGGTGCAGTTCCTCATTCTTTACATGGTCTTGGTTTTAATTTTGCAAATTACACCGATCCACCTGCAAGTGTTGATGCAGGTAATGGATCTGCACAATGTAGAACAGGATCAACACCAGGTAATGTTATTTCTGGTACATTTGGTGGAAGTAATGCACAAGAAGGTTTTTATGTAGAAATACAAATAATAAATCCAACTATTAGAATTGATCAAATTATCGCTACTCTTAATTTTAGTGATGGTAGTCAACAGAGTGGATAAATATAAAAAGAAACGAGTTAAATGGGATTTAGTACAACTGAAGTAAATAAGTTAACCTTTAAGGTACAGGCTGGTGGTGTTATAGACGCAGATTCAGGTGCAAGGTGGTATGAATCTAAATTATCATTTAGCCCAAAAGTTTTACCTGAAAGAATATTATCGGATTATAATTTAATTCCAATTGCTGGTGATTTAGCAACCGCACAAGCTAATGCTGTTGCTGATCCTACAAATATTGAAGATCTTTCGGCTTCAGCTAACGCAGTTCAATTAAGTAGAGTAACCGCTGCTGCTAATAATACTTGGATTGCTTATAATACTTTAGATGATCCAGCTTCAGGTGTTAAACAAAATTGGATCCAACCACCATCTAAACCATTGGCTAATGGTAGCCCATCTATAGGTTATTCTGTTAGATTATACAGTGGTGATCCAAATGGAGCTGCTGGTACATTTCAAGAAATATTTACAACAGCAGAACAAGAAAATTATCCAGGGTATGTAGGTTGGGTATTTAATTATGATATGGGATTATTATTTATTGCAAAAGATTTAGCGGATGCAATAGATGATAATACTGGTGGTAATTATCCAGGTGGCTTTGATCTTTATGTAACAGGTTTTAGATATGTTGGTGCAACTGGCGGTGGTGGTGGCGGTACTGGACCACAAGGTCCACAAGGTGCAGCTGGCCCACAAGGTACAACCGGACCACAAGGGCCACAGGGTGTTGGGCCACAGGGAGAAGCTGGGCCACAGGGTCCACAAGGAGAAACTGGTCCACAAGGACCACAAGGAGAAACTGGTCCACAAGGGCCACAAGGACCGCAAGGTGAAACTGGTCCACAAGGACCTCAAGGAGTACAAGGTGAAACTGGACCACAAGGAGAAACTGGTCCACAAGGAGTACAAGGTGAAACTGGTCCACAAGGAGTACAAGGTGAAACTGGTCCACAAGGACCTCAAGGGGTACAAGGTGAAACTGGCCCACAAGGACCTCAAGGAGTACAAGGTGAAACTGGACCGCAAGGACCGCAAGGTGAAACTGGACCGCAAGGACCGCAAGGTATTGGACCACAAGGACCGCAGGGTGCTGGTGCAAATATTACAGCAGGTGATGCTATAACAATAGACACTGTCACTGGTGGTGATGAACAAATCAACGTTAACATTGATCCTACTTCTAGCCTTTATATAAATTCTGCTAATGAATTATCTGTAACTGCAGGCGACGGTAGAGTTGAGGTTGCTAATTCAGACGGTGATGGTACTTCTCCAACCTTTTTATCTGGGGATTTTTCTAAAATGAATTTTGTTGATGGAAACAGTGATGACACGGTATTTGCGATGGCCGATGCTAATGATTCAGATCAAGTAAACATATTTTTTCCAGCACCACCGGCACCATCATATCCTAATTACTTTAATAGAAATGTCATACCTGGTGAACCGAGTGGAGCTATTGCAGAAAATAATAACCCATCTAGTTTAAGAGTAGCAATACCAAATGCCACACTAACTGGAACCTCAGGCGGTAATTATGAAGACGATGGGTGGTCAGGCAGTAATACATTAAGAAGTATTTACCAACAATCAACACAAGGCACTATAACATTTGGTACAGGAAATACCGCATCACCAGTAAAAGTAAGAGGTTTTAGTGGACCTGCTGGAGCAGGTGATAGTGAAATTGAAGTTATTGTTTATGATGCAGATGGTACAACTCAACTTGACTCTCATACAATAACTAACATTACTATTGATGGAACATATACCTCTGCTACCGAAAATATTAAAATTATAATTAGTGGTCATAATACAATTATTAACCCATATGATCCACAAAATGTTTATGAAGCAAGTATTAAAGTAGAAGTTATTATGGGTGTACCTGGTAGTGGAACTGGTCTTGGTACAGGTATATTTAATAATACTTTAGCAGGAGGTACTACGCCAAGAGACGGTGGTAAATTTACAGTAAGTTTATCAATGACTGCTGATACTAATACAACATCAGTAGATCCACCTTCACCAGATTTACCAACTTCTTATTCTTATACTGTTTTTGCAGATGCTAATCCAAATACACCAAACTTAACAGGTGCGGTTGTTGATAATCCTACGGTTAATACTGCAAACTATAGATACATAAGCGGTATACAGTATTACACAAACGGTACAACACTATCTACTGCAATAGATGGAATTAACTTCTTAAACGGAAATTCAATACGGAGTTCAAATATTAATGTACAGTTAGAAGAATGGTCTGTAAGTACTCTAAGTATTGATGATACTTCTTATAGCTTATCACAAGGTACAATTACAGTAAATAGTGGAGATGTTAATGATTGGAATCAAACAGATATTGATTATGATACTAACCCAAGTGTGTTTACGATTGCAAATTCAAGTTACAGATTTAGAGCAACTGGTGGAGATGCTAAGATTAGGGTAAGAGATCCTTGGTCAGGTTATACTTCATTTGTTAATTCAGGTACGAGAAAGTTGTTAATTGATGTTGGTCAAACCAATTCATCTACAACAATAGAATATTTTAATACTGAAACACAAAGACTCTTTAGAAATTCTGCAGGTACAACATATACTTCATGGGATAGTACAAAATCTTTATTAGACGTATCGCAACCACCAAATAGTAGATCTGCTATAGGAGTAGAGAATTTATGTTGGGTTGGTGGAAGTGGAATTCCTGCATCAGAATTTTTTGCTGATAATGGAAACTCTGCACAGACCGGTACAATTATATCTAGTGACTTAAGTAACTATGAACCTAGTGGTAATCCTAATTACAATACAATGGGAGATACTCCAGTATTCCATAGGTTATTCCCTACAACGTGTGTAGATTTTAATCTTATATTTACAGGTGATTCTGGTACAAGCTCAAACTTTGTAGATGCTCTAACAAATAACCAACTTAAAATATATGTTTTCCCTGTTAATGCTAACCCAAACCCATCATTAGGAATAGATCCAAATACAGGTAGCAATTATACATATTTACCAACATCCCAGGATGGGGCACCAGGTACCGCATATCCAACGAACAATGATCAGTATGCCCTTTCTTTACATGGAGGTAATACTGGTGGTGCATGGAGTGCAGGTGGGTGGATTCCTTCTGTAGGTACCGCACCAGGTTCTTATACAGGTTTAGATACAATTGAAACAAGAATGATGAAAGCAACGTCAAGTGGTAATACCGGGCAGTTTACTTTTGGTGCTTCCAGTAATCAAGCAGTAAATGGATTTTATGTAGAAATACAATTAATTGATAGAACAATAAGATTAGACACGTTACAATATGTTTTTGTAAGTTAAATAAATAATACAACAAATGAAAAGTAAATTTGAACATAAATTAGGATTAAAGGTGGAAAAGAATTCACCTATATGTAACTTATCTATAAAAACATCAGAGAGTAAAGTTGAAGTGTTTAAGGTAAGTAAAACAGATATAGCATTTTTAGTTTCACAGTATTTGGCATACGACCCAAATTTGAATGAAGCGATGGAAACGGTTAACATAGAAACTAAAAAATAAAATATAGCAATCAATGGGCTTTAGTCAAAACGATGTAAGAAAACTAGTATTTAAGGTACAGGCTGGTAATGTAATTGATGCAGATACTGGCTTTTATTGGTACCAGTCCAATCTTGAGAATAGCCCTACTGTTAAAAGTGGTAGGATTATTAATCAAACAGATTGGAATGTAGTACTTGCAAACCAACCAACAACAGCAAATCAAGGGCAGGCTGGTTCACTGAGTATACTGACTGCAACTGGTAATGCATTAGACGGATATGTTGGAAATGAATGGGGTACTAGTACAGGCTTCGCTCCAAATGATACACCTATCGGAAACAGATTTTCTACAAGAATGTCCCTGGTAGTAGGTTCAAACCCTAATACCTATGTAGCTTATAATACTTATAATACACCATCCTCTGGTCGTAAAGATATGTGGATAGGCCCTGCAAGTGTTAATACTTCTGCTGGTGCTAAAAATGATCTATATAGAATAGAATTATGGAGCGGTGATCCGGTAACAGATCCAACCGCCGCTTATGTTGATCAATCAATAGCTGAAGGTACAGGAGGGAATGTTGCAGGTTGGGTATTTAATTATGATCAAGGTTTGCTTTTAGTTTCTGATGATTTAATTAGTGCTGTTGGTAGTACAGGTGGAAATGCTAGTTATCCTAACGGTACAGATTTCTATATTAGAGGATGGAGATATATTGGTGCAACTGGTGGTGGTGGTAGTGGCTCTGGTCCACAAGGACCACAAGGAGAAACTGGTCCACAAGGAGTACAGGGTGAAACTGGTCCACAAGGAGTACAGGGTGAAACTGGTCCACAAGGACCACAAGGCGAAACTGGTCCTCAGGGTGAAACTGGTCCACAAGGACCGCAAGGTGAAACTGGTCC